>MPLX02282777.1_pt1 | contig 18116 bp, 14 predicted proteins | sample 1617341 | NCBI WGS metagenome assembly MPLX02 (sample SAMN05944804, study PRJNA350692) | marine metagenome | biome: marine; feature: ODZ; material: water; isolation source: 120 m water sample filtered on 0.2 um supor filter | place: Pacific Ocean | collected 2012-04-08 | depth 120m m | reverse complement strand
TGGATGGGGGTTCTTTATTATCATTATCCCCTGATGACCAACCGGACTATTGATGACAGTACGGCTCGGTCCTGCATCAAGTACTTCTTTATTTCTTATATTGGTTTGTTCTACACCTTTTTAGCAGCCGGTGCGGCGGGCATGCCACGGCGAAATGGAGCCTGGGAAAGTGACTGGTATATCTTTGGCGTCTTTATGCTTATCTTTGGTGTAATGCTGTTATATGCGTTCGTGTTGTATTTCCTGAGCCTTAGAAGATCCAAGGCTTTGGAATACTGATTGTTATCTCGATCTGATGGAGACAGCGGATTCGATGGATTTCAGATTTTTTTAGAATCTGTCGGATCCGCTCTTCACCCGATCTATTTGTAGCTCCCATCTCAGACCCTGTCTGCTGAAACCGCTCATGCGATAAAGGCGGGACAGCAGTACCGTACCGGCTGCTGTTCCGGCTTCTTAACCTGACACCATCACCCTGGAGGGAAACACATGGAAACCCGTGCTGCCGTGGCATTTGAAGCCGGCAAACCGCTCTCGATTGAAACCGTAAATCTTGAGGGCCCCCGTGAAGGTGAGGTACTGGTCGAGATCAAGTCCACCGGTGTCTGTCATACCGACGAGTTCACCCGTTCTGGCGCGGACCCTGAAGGCCTGTTCCCGGCAATCCTGGGCCATGAAGGTGCCGGCCTGGTGGTGGATACCGGGCCTGGCGTTACCAGCCTGAAAAAAGGCGATCACGTGATTCCACTGTACACCCCTGAATGCCGTCAGTGTGAATACTGCACCAGCGGCAAAACCAATTTGTGTCAGGCGATCCGTGAAACGCAAGGCCAGGGCCTGATGCCGGATGGTTCAAGCCGTTTTTCACTGGGCAAGGATCAGGTATTTCATTACATGGGCACCTCAACCTTCGCCAATCACACGGTGCTGCCAGAAATCGCGCTAGCAAAGATTCGCGAGGATGCGCCTTTTGACAAGGTCTGCTACATCGGTTGCGGCGTCACCACCGGTATTGGCGCGGTGATCAACACCGCCAAGGTTCAACCCGGGGACAACGTGGTAGTGTTTGGTCTCGGCGGTATCGGCCTCAACGTAATTCAAGGGGCACGGCTGGCCGGTGCGGATATCATCGTCGGCGTAGATCTCAATCCCGCCCGCGAGGAACTGGCGCGTGCATTTGGCATGACCCATTTCGTTAACCCCAACGAGGTCGAAGAGGATCTGGTGCCCTATCTGGTCAGCCTGACCAAAGGGGGTGCGGATTACAGTTTTGAGTGCATCGGCAATGTAGACGTTATGCGCGTCGCACTGGAGTGTTGCCATAAGGGCTGGGGTGAATCCATTATCATCGGTGTGGCTGGCGCGGGACAGGAAATCAAGACCCGGCCGTTCCAACTCGTTACGGGACGTGCGTGGAGAGGCACTGCCTTCGGCGGTGCCCGCGGTCGCACCGACGTACCCAAAATTGTCGACTGGTATATGGATGGCAAAATCAACATTGATGATCTCATTACCCATCAAATGCCGCTGGAGAAAATCAACGACGCCTTCGATCTGATGCATGCAGGCAAATCCATTCGCAGCGTAATCAATTTCTGATCAACGCAAGGCTTTCATTTATAAAAATACATTGAATTGGGTCGCGGGCCAGTCGGGGAACCATCCGTGGCCCACTTGGGATCACCCGGGGCTGGGGTGAATCCATTCCGGCCTTCAGTTTGTCGCCATCTGCCTAGATTGGTGATCTAAGGAGATATCTCGGGTTGCATCAACGTTAACAAAGCGTCTTGAGGAGTTCCATATCACCAGTAAACTGCTGGATGACATGGCAATGGCGGCAAAAAGCGGATTAAGCATGCCGGAAATGGCGATCGGAATCGCAATCGCGTTGTATAACAGCGCCCATACCAGGTTTTGTCGGATACGGCGGCGCACCGACTGAAGCAATTCGAAGGCAACAAAGATCCGATCCAGCCGCTCACCCGGTATGATCACATCCGCGGCATCGGCCGCCAGTGCAGTAGGCGCACCAAAGGCGATACCCAGGTCTGCTTCGGCCAGCGAGGGGGCATCATTGCTGCCATCGCCAATCATCACTACGGTACCCTGGGTTTTTAACTGCCGGATTACCGTTGCCTTACCTTCTGGCGGAATGCCCGCAAAGGCCTCGTCGAATTGCTCACGAAAAGACCCGGCGGTTTCCGCACCGGTCAGCAAGACCACACGCGCCATTTTACGCAGTCTGTTCACAGCCTCGGTCCAGCCGGGCCTGGGCTGATCTTCGGTGGTAATCAGACCATGGATCGTTCCATCCCAACCCACGTAAGAAATAATGGCCTGATCCGAAGCAGAAACTGCTGGGAATTCGGGAATGCCCCATCCCAGCAATGTGAACAGTGATTTACTGCCGACCGCCACCCGATGATCTTCGACATTGGCAACGGCTCCCTTGCCTGGGTAAATCTGAATATCCTGCGCCTCACGGCCGGAGTCCAACCTGGCGATAGCTTCTGCTATCGGGTGTGGCGACAGTCTTTCTACCGCGGCGGCATATTGGGCAATTTCGGGCGGCCCCAGTACCTGACTCACCGTCATATTGGCAGTCGACAGTATGCCCGTCTTGTCAATCGCGACCGTGCCTATACCCTGGGCTTTTTCAAAGGCATCGGCACTGGTGATGATAATGCCGTTCTTTAATGCAATGCTGACACCGACGGCCGACGTCAAGGGAATCGCCAGGCCAAAGGTGCAAGGGCATGAAACAATCAGCGTGGCCATACCTGCAAGCAAGGCGGCGCCCATCGATCCACTGCCACTGTAGATCCAGGAACCCACGCCCAGCGCCAGAAGCATAACCAACGGCACAAAAAACCGTGCCACCTTGTCGCCCATGCCCAGTGTTCCAGCCGTGGCACTCTGGGCATTCCATAATACTCGGGCCAGGTTGTTGAGCTGGCTTTCAACCACATGCCCCACGTCTACTACGATAGAGCCCTCAACGTTGCGCGTTCCGCCCAGGACACGATCACCCACACCATGGTCAACTGGAAACGGCTCTCCCGTCATCAGCGACTGATCCACTGCACATTGGCCTTGGACAATGACTCCGTCAGCGGGTATCAGTTCGCCCTGATGGATAATGATCTGCTCTGCTGGAAGCACTTCACTGACGGGTATCATTTGCAGACTTTCTTCCCGACAGACCCGGGCCTGAGGTGCCCATGCATCCATGATGCTGGCGAGCGCTTGAGTCGCTTTCTCCTTTGCCTCGCGCTCAAAATACCGCCCTATGGTGACGACCGCGATGATTGTCGCCGCAACGTCAAAATACAGACTCAGTGTGCCGATAAATAATTGACCAATGCTGTATCCGTAGGCAGCAAGAATTGCAATGGCAAGCAGGTTGTCCATGTTTAAAACACCGGTTCGAAGCCCGACCCAGGCGCCCTGGAAAATAGGTGCTGCAACATACACAATCATGATGGTTGTCAGAAGAAGCAGTGCCATGGGCACGGCGCTAAATACCAACCAGCGTACCGGCTCCAGGTCTGTCATATCGATCAAGCCCAGATGCAACGGGTAATAAAAAGCCAGGTAAAGCATCATGACCGTGGCGGCAAGACTTTCCCCGGTAACCAGCCGCAGCATGGGCATGCGGTAATCATAACTGGGTGCGCTGTCCTGGCTGAATCGTGCGTTGTAACCCGACCGGCTGATCAACCCTGGCAGATCGGATTCGCTTACCTGCTCCGGGTCATAGACAATCTTTGCCGTTGCCGTAGCGTAGTTGGTTTTTGCCGCGACAACACCGGGAACTTTCAGCGCGTGCTTCTCAATCAGCAATTCGCATGAAGAACAATGCATGCCATCGATACGAAGAAACGCCTCTTCGCCTTCCGGCTCTTGCACTGCTTGTGCCAACTTTGGTGCGGGAGCGGGTAGCGAGGTATCGTCAAAAAAACGATACACCTCTCGACAGCCAATGCAGCAGAACGCATAGCCATCTTCTCGAATATCTGGTGTGGCGGGCAATCCACAGAGCTTGCAATCCATCGTCTATGCCCCGCCCAGATAATTAAGCGGTGTTACAGCCAGGTGCGAATGAGTATTCGGGCATAGTGGTCTAAAAGCAAAAAACCAAACAACATGCTTAAGTAAAAGATTGAATATCCGAAAGTGGGCCCGGCATGGCTGTCCCCTTCCTCCATGAACAGTCGAAAGGCATACCAGATGAAACCAACGCCAAGGGAGATCGCTCCGCATAGATAAATGAGGCCGCTCATCTCAATGAAGAACGGCACCACACTGATCACAACCAGCATGACGGTGTAGAAAAGAATCTGCTGCTTGGTGAAAGCCACGCCATGAGTCACCGGTAACATCGGCACTTCGGCCTTGCTGTATTCCTCACGGCGCTTGATGGCTAGCGCCCAAAAATGCGGTGGGGTCCACACAAAAATAATCAGAAATAAAAGAAGCGCCTCGGTATGGACTTCTCCCGTGACCGCGGTCCATCCCAGAAGCGGTGGTGTGGCACCAGCTGCTCCACCCAGCACGATGTTGTAGGGCGTGTTGGGTTTTAAAAAGACGGTATAAATGATCGCGTACCCGATCATCGAGATAAATGTGAGCCAGGCAGTGAGCATGTTTACCTGGGTCACGAGAATCAGCATTGAAACAGTTGCCAATACCAGGGTAAACACTACCACCGATGCCGGCTTAATCTTATGCTGGGGCAATGGCCGGTTCTGTGTTCGGGCCATAAGTGCATCGATTCTTCGGTCGATCCAGTGATTGGCGGCTGCCCCTGCCCCTGCCGCCAGACCGATGCCTAAAATGGCGAAAAACGCCCTTGCCCAAGGCGGATCACCTGCAGATGCCAACAGGATCCCGACGACCGCCGTGAAAACGATCAGGGAAACAACCTTAGGCTTGCACAGGGCAAAGTAGGTTTTCCAGGAAGCTGTAGCGGCGCTGTCTTTAACGACGCCTTCGATCATTTCTCATCCTCTTTAGTGGCTGAATAGTTTTTCAGTTGATCTTAGTTTTCGCCGCTTTAATGCATTGCGCATTTTGGCCACAAATCCCCGGCTTTATTTTACAAGATGGTCTAGAAAAAATGTGGGATACTGCTATACCAGACGACAGCAAATTTTGCGAAGCGCAACAACTAAGGCACAACGTTTCAAGCCCCCACAGGGGCGCTTCTCAAGCGAAGAGCGGCTTGTACACCCGTTGGCAAACTGGGTATTGGATCAGCTGCCGGGCAATTCGTTCAATCTGGCCCAACGTCCAGAAACCGTAAACCTTTCACCAACGCATAAAACCCAGAGCGGGAGACGCCTCATGACGGTCAAATCATCTCGATTCATTCCGATGAGCTTTATGGGAGCCCCATTCGCTCAGAGCCCAAAAGGTTCTGGGGCGGCCATACTCGGGATTCCTTTTGACTGTGGCACCCACCCCACGCGCATAGGCGCACGACAGGGTCCCGACGCTATCCGTGCCGAGTCTACATTGGTGCGGCCCTATCAACCGCCAGAATTTGATTTCAACCCGCTGGAGCGGCTCAATGTCGTCGACTGCGGTAATGTGGCCTGCACGCCCGGAGAGATAGAACACTCGCTAGAAAAAATAGAAGAAGCCACCTCTGAATTGACCCAGACTGGAGCAGTCCCTGCGACAATGGGGGGAGATGGTCTGGTCACCTTGCCCCAATTACGCGCCGTTAGCAAAGCACATGCGGATCTCGTTGTCATCCACATCGATGCACACACGGATACCTATCCAAGCACCGGAAGTCGCACCAACGATCGTTACAACACAGCCACAACGTTTACTCGAGCTGCAGAAGAGCAGTTGATTGATGCATCCCAGTCCTATCACATCGGGGCCCGCGGCACAGTCACCATTCCTGGTGTATTTGGCCATACCCAAAGCCAAGGCTACCAACTCATTGATGGAGATACATTGAATTTACGGGGTATCGCGGATGTGCTATCCGAACTTCACGACAATCTTGCTGGCAGGCCCGTCTATCTATGCTTCGATATGGACTTCTTTGATCCCTCTTGTGCGCCTGGCGTGTGCACACCCACCTTCGGCGGCGCCACGGCACGTGAAGGGCTCTCTTTAATTTCTGGCCTTAAGGGCTTAAACATTGTTGCAGTCGATGTAAATACAGTCAGCCCGCCTCATGACATCGGCGGGATGACGGCATTTCTCGCTGCCACTGTCATGCTATATAGCCTGGCATTGGTTGCAGACTCGAGTGACCGCCCCTAACTCGAGAAAGCCCGTCATCAATGGATAAGGCAGAAAAACATTTCGACTTTGTGGTTGTAGGCGGAGGCATTGTCGGAATCACCACAGCCTTTGAACTGCAGATTCGCCACCCCTCGGCATTAATCGCCCTTCTTGAAAAGGAATCTGCCCTGGCAGCGCACCAAACCGGCCATAACTCCGGCGTAATTCACGCCGGCGTTTACTATAGCCCGGGCAGTCTGAAAGCCCGCTTTTGTCGGGAGGGAAAGATGGCGATACGCGCATTTTGCGATGAGTACAAAATTCCATACAAGATTTGCGGCAAATTAATTGTCGCCACCGATCAGGATGAATTGGCTCGGATGGCCGCACTCAAATCCCGCTCGGCACAAAACGATATTCCCATCGAAGAAGTATCTGTAGATGAACTGCGCAAACTCGAGCCTCATATCAGTGGTGTGGGCGCCCTATTGTCCCCCAGCACCGGCATCGTCAACTTTGCCCAGGTGGCCCAGGTAATGGCAAAACTGTTTGCCGATCGTGGGGGGGTGATCGAATACGACTGCACAGTCCGAAGCGGCCGTGAATCCAAGACTACGGTAACGCTCATATCGTCCAAGGGCACATTCGAGTGTGCCTACGCGGTTATCTGCGCCGGCCTGCACTCCGATCGCATGATATCGGCCTTTGGTCACACGCCTGACTACCGGGTTGTTCCTTTTCGGGGAGAATATTTCCGTTTGAAGAACCAGCCAAGCAATTTGGTCAATCACCTGATTTATCCAGTTCCTGATCCAGAGCGCCCTTTTCTCGGCGTGCACCTGACACAAAAGTTAGGCGGTGGATTTACCGTGGGCCCCAATGCGGTACTGGCAATGAAACGGGAGGGGTACAAGCGTGCCCATATCAGCGCTGGTGACCTGCTTCAAACTTTCAGCTACCCGGGGTTTTGGCGGATGTTATCGAAAAATTCAAAATCCGCTGCGGCGGAGCTGACCACCTCTTTATCCAAACGGCTCTATCTGAATCGCGTGCGAAAATACTGTGCGCACATTCAGCTGGATGATCTGGCGCCCTACGCTGCCGGAGTTCGCGCGCAAGCCGTAGCCAACGATGGTCACATCATCGATGATTTTCTATTTGTTAAGACACGTCGTTGTTTACACGTAGGCAATGCACCCTCGCCTGCCGCCACCTCGTCGATCCCAATCTCAAAATACATCGCAAATCAACTATGTCAGGATAGCCCGGAAATTGTGGGAGATCACTGAAATACCCCAGCAAGAGGAGCTGGCTTAGTGCAAGCGCTTATCGGACGTCAGGCTCACGCATACCCCTGAGCAGCGCCAATCTGATCGAGGTCAGACAGGTGTTAGGCAAAAGTTGCCGTGGCCGTTCCGTTAAGATAACTTGGCCGTATTATTGATAGCCTGTTTTGCCGCATGAATTGCCGGCACCAGGATGCACTTGGGAGATCTGGTGATGTCGCTGCTCACCCTCGGGCCCGATGAGGGCCTACGCTACGAATACCGGCCACCTGCTGAAGGCAGGCCAACGGTGATCTACATCAATGCCCTTACCGGCCACCTCGACGCCTGGGCTGGGGTAATCGAAAACGGCTGCCAGCAGGCAGGTCTTGGGAGTCTGCGCTACAACCTGCGCGGCCAGGAACAGAGTCCTGCAGCAGTCCATCGCAACCTAGATCAGGAGTTGATTGTCTCAGATCTGACCAGGCTGATCACCGAGCTTGCCCCACCCCGGCCAATTCTGTGCGGGTTATCCATCGGTGGCCTGTTTGCAGCGCGGGCCATTCTCGCCGGTGTGCCAGCTGAGGGCCTGGTACTGCTCAATACGCTGCGCCAGATCGGGCCGCGACTGCACTGGGTCAACCAGGCGCTAGCCCGGGTAATCAGCCTGGGCGGCACCCGTCTGCTGGCCGATCTGTACCTGCCTTTGCTGACCGGGGAACCGTTTCAAGCGGCCCATCATGCTGATTTTCTGGGGACTGCCCCTTACCAGAATCTGTCATCGACACATGGCTACACCCGATTGATGACAGCCGCGGTAGAGACCGACTGGGATTTACCGTGGGAACAGTTGGTGTTACCAACCTTGGTAGTGAGCGGTCTGCAGGATCGGGTATTTTTCGATGCCCCGGTGGTGGCACAACTGTGCACCCGCCTGCCCAGGGTAACTCGACTCGATTGGGAAGATGCGGGTCACCTGCTACCGCTGGAGAAACCACAGGCGCTCGCTGACGCACTGGTAAATTTCGCTAAGATGATTTAGCCATGTGGCAACGATCCTGGTTTGCCTATGGTGCCGTCTTTCTCGGTGTCTGCGGACACGCATCCAGTGAGTTCGTGGCAGTCCTGTCTGGAGTTTCCGGACCTGAGGTATCGGTGTGGCGGTTTTTGCTTGGTGGCGCCGGCCTGGTACTCTGGGCGCTGCTGACACCCGCGGCACGCAATCTGCTGGCACCGCTGCGCGAATACGGTCTGCGCCTGACGATACTGTCGTTTTTTGGTGTCAGCATCACTTACCTGGCGTTTCACTGGGCGCTTGATTTCGCTTCAGTCATCCAGGTGGCCACGGTAACGACCACTATTCCGATTTTCGTTGGTCTGGCTAACCTGGTCATCAACCGGGTACGCATAACCGTCGCCAAATGGGTTACGGGGATAGCCGCGGTATTGGGAGTGGCGCTACTGGTGACGGATGGCGCACTGGCTGATCTTGCTGGCGGCGGGACCAGCAGCCTGCCCGGCGTTAGTCTGGCTCTGCTGTGTGCCGCAATGGGCTCGACCTACGCGGTATCAGTGCGGCCCCTGATTCAGGAATACGGCGCTTTGCGTATTACTGCGATCACGATGTTCATTGGGGGCGTGGGTTTGTGGCTGATGGTCGGTGGCGTATGGGGTATATGGGTGAACCCCCTGACTCTTCTGGAGCGTTCACAGAAAGAGGCGTGGTCGCTGATCACCATTGCTTTGTGGAATACCACCTTGACACAGTGGCTCTGGATCGGTGGTCTAGCCGCGGTACCAGACATTACCCGCGGCTCATACTTGTTTTTCCTCAAGCCGGTGATCGCGGCCGCTCTTGCTATCGTCATCCTGTCCCAGCCGATGACCCGCCTGCAGGCCGCCGCCATCGTCGTGATCTGTGTCGCAGTGCTGATTGAGGCGTTGTGGTCACAGATTACGACATCCGGCAACGGGGCTACCCCAAAAGCCCGAGGCTCACGTCACTGATCCACACCTAAAGCGCATCACCGACCCGATCCTGGAGTTGCATCTGGCTGATGCCGGGGTTTTGAAAATTACCTGATCGAATGAGGTTGCGCAGGGCTTTAGCTGGCCGAAAGTTAGCCCTTTCGACAGAGCTGGCCAGCCCAGCACCCAAGAACTGTCGCGGGCGTCCCGTTATGTTTTTCTTGCCAGATACACGTAACGAAGCAGTGTCTGATTGGAGTAGAGGTCGACCAGTTTTTTCAGATAGCATTGCTCATGCTCGAATGCCTCTGCTCCAAAATCACAGATAAGTTCTTTTTTATACTTTTCTCTTGTCTTGTGCCGGCCCCGGCAGATCGCTACCAGCCCCTGCGTTCGGACCTCCTTTTTAACAAGCTCGAAGCCCGCTGCATTCAACGTAGCCTCGTTAAACCCGTCAGGCACAAAATGACTCATACCATAATGACTGCGAATGCGAATGTCTTCATCTGAAAGTGGGCCATTAACGATACAGGCATCAGTAAATAGAAAACACCCGCTGGGCACTATGACGCGACACAATTCGGCAAAGATTCTGCTCCGGTCGGGCAAATGCATCACTACATCGATACTGACTACGGCATCAAATATGTTACTGCCATAAGGAACAGCCTGATCTTCGTTCATCCGCTGCAGGCAGACCTGCTCATCCAAGCCCATCTGTGCAACACGTCTTTGCGCGGACTCGAGCGCGGCTGCATTTATATCGATACCTGTCGCACGTGCCTGGGTATGTTTAGCGATATAGGTTAGTGGACCCGCGGGACCACAACCAAAATCCAGAAAGTGGCCGCTACTCGCCAGCTTCAGCCAGTGAAGGTAATCCCTCAACTCATCTGCCGTGACCCAGGAATGTTGGCCGATATCTTCCTCGAAGGCTTCCGAGCGGACTTTTTGTATCAAAGGTGAGTCAAACCCCGAGTACACCGCGGCATATTCTTCTTCGAGTTCTTTCCGAGGCATTGCCATGCTTCCGGGTTGGGGTAGCGGGCCCCCAGTATACAAGTGCGATATCGCGCCAGAGCTATCTCCGCCTCACCAGCCTTCGTGTGCTTAACCGGAGCAATCCTTTGGGTTAGTGCGACATCTGGCTCCAGAAAACTCGATAATCGCCTCGGCAAGAATTTCTATCGTATCGAGAAACTCAAAGCCTGGTGGTATAGCATCGCTGATCATCGATAGCTCAGAGCACGCGATCAGCAGGCTTCCTGCGCCACCGCCATCCAGTTCCTCAGCCGCTGCCTGAACGATACGACGAGCAGTTCTATCCGTGCTGTCCTTTTTCACCAGGCGAATCGCCTGTAACATCTGATCCTGATCTTGAGGATAAAGCGTTTCGATCTCGTGTGACGCAAACGCAGAATCAAAGAGTTGCGTTAACTTAATGGCCGGAGAGCCCAGCACCCCAACACGCTGATTTGACCGCCTCGATTGATGTACCCGAGATACCGAAAGTTCGACCATATCGATAAATGGTATACCGGCAGCCTGCTTTATCACAGACGAGTAATGGTGAGCCGTATTACACGGCATGGCGAGGGCTTTCGCCCCTTGTGCCTCTAGCCTACGGGCCATCTCACACAGGATCGGACCCGGATCAGACCCATCTTTTTCTATTAACGCCCGGATGCGCGATGGCACCTGGGTATTGCTGTCGACCAGCATCGGCACATGGTCTTTGTCATCTTCTGCGCAAGTCAGAGCAATGACCCGTGACATCAACAACACGGTTGCCTCGGGGCCCATGCCGCCAAGAATACCGACGACCCTTCTTTGGCCCTGGCGGGACATCAAGCAGCTGGGTTAAGAAGAGATTCTGCGCAGTGCGCAATAACTTCTGCGAGGTGCTCACAGTCCTGTAAAGAAAATGTCAACGGCACCCGGATATCGAACAGTCCCGAAAGTACCCTGTCGGTTACCGGCAATGATTGGGAATCAGTGTACTGCCAGCTTTTGTGATTACTGGTGTATCCGTGTGGTTCATGATCACCAAACCATTTGAGCTCCACACCCAGTGCCTTGTTGGTCTGAATAAACAGGCGGGCGCTTTCATCATTGATGTCCTTGATGAGAAACTGGAGCGAGCTCCCCACGTAGTATTCTTTCTCGGGTCTGACAGGCACCTCTATCGCGGACACCGCGGAGAGTCTTCTCTCAATCACCTGGTATCGCTCATTCCAACGCTCGACACTGGTATCGAGTTCAGCCAGTTGCGGACGCAGTATGGCGGCGCGAAGATTGTCCATGCGTCCTGAACAGTTGGGGGTTTCCAGACGAATATCCGCAAACACAGCAGGATCCGGTGAAGCGCCATGTCTTTCGTAAAGCATATAAGAACCAGAGAGCATGATCGCTCGGGCCATTAACTCTGCTGAGTCTGAGGTAATAAACCCGCCCTCACCTGAGTTCACATGCTTATAGGTCTGCGTGCTGAAGCAAGACGCCAAGCCGTAACTGCCACTTTTTTTCCCATCCCACTTCGCACCCATGGTATGCGCACAGTCTTCGATCAGAATCAGATCATGGGCTTGGACAATCTCCATCAATCTATCCATATCCGCGAGATGGCCTCGCATGTGCGACAGCATAAAAAAACGGGCACCGCTGGATACTGCCTTTAGTGCAAGATCATCCAGATCAACTACCAGACTGTCTGTGACTTCAACAAAAATGGGCACACCGCCGGCATTAACGATCGCCCCAGGGACAGGCGCAAGCGTGAAAGCATTGGTGAGCACACGCTCGCCCACTTTAAGCCCCGCAGCTTTCAGGGCGGTGCTCAGCGCATAGCCGCCCGATGTACAGGCAAGACAGTATTTACTGCCCTGCCAGGCAGCGTATTCTGCTTCGAGCTGCGCCGTCTGGGAGACCTCATCGCCCGCCGTGTTGTAGCGGTGGAGTCGGCCTGAGCGCAACACTTCGATAGCCGCATCAATCGCACTGTCGCTGATTGCCTCCTGCTGGGTAAAGTTTCCCGTAAATGGTGCAATGGTCATATTGATGGCTGTCAGTATTGTTACTCGGCAAGGGATTTTAGATTATTCTCAAAGCCAAACGTTGACATATAACCAAACAGTGAGGCGGAGCCCCCGGTGTGCAGAAAAACGACACGCTCCCCTTTCGCAAAATGGCCTTTACGGATCAGATCAATTAACCCCGCGGCACCCTTTGATGAATAGACCGGATCGAGCAAGATTGCCTCGAGCTGAGCAAACATCTGGATCGCTTCGATTCCCGATGGCGTGGGAAAGCCGTATCCCTCGCCCACATAGTCCGAGTTGGCGGCGATATCTTGAGGTGTTACCACACCGGGGCAACCCAGCTTCTTGGCGGTTGCATCAGCCAGTTTGAATACGTTCTCCTCCTGGGCCTCTTTAGCTGCCCTGACAGAAATTCCGAGTACAGGAATATTGGCGTTCATCGCCTTTAAGCCCACCACCAGGCCAGCCTGTGTGCCGGTGCTGCCTGTTGCATGGATAAGATGATCGATCACAAGATCGCAATCATTTGCCTGGCCAAGGAGTTCAAAAGCGCAATTCACATAGCCCAGCGCGCCTGTCGTGTTTGAGCCGCCCCCCGGGATGGTATAGACATTGCGCCCCTTGCCCCTGAAGTCCTCAGCCACGGCTTCCATTTCGGCATTCATATCGAGACCCGTTCCACGCTTTTCTGCACTGGCCCCATGCAGAAAATCGAGCAGCACATTTCCGTTGAGATTGTAGTTTTCCTCTTTGGACCCAGTGCGGTCTTCCAGCAGGATGTGGCAATCCATGCCCAGTTTGGCTGCAAAAGCGGCGGTCTGGCGTGCGTGATTTGATTGGGTCGCCCCTTGTGTCATGACCAGATCAGCCCCTTGCGCCTTCGCCTCAGCCATGAGGAACTCCAACTTCCGGGTCTTGTTGCCGCCGGTGGACAAACCCGTGCAATCATCACGTTTTATCCAGATCTCTGGACCTCCCAACGCATCAGAAAGCCGATCTAGTCGTTCTAGCGGCGTGGGCAGGTGGGCCAGGTGGATGCGGGGAAAACGAGCCAGGTGCATGCGAAAAAACCTCTAAGAAATAAAAAAAATGAGTATTGTGCACCGAAGAATAGATTTCAAATGCAAATTTCATTCTACAATATGCAACTCTCGCATCTTACTGATGAATTATGCGCCTCGAATGGCTTGAAGATATTCTGGCAGTACTTGAGACCGGCTCCTTCGTAGAGGCCGCCCGGAAACGCTTCCTTTCGCAGCCGGCCTTCTCCCGACGCATCCGGATGATCGAAGAACACGTTGGGGTCGAGCTCTTCGATCGGACCAAAAAGCCGGTGCAACTGAAAGCATCTGTCACTGATCAACAGACAAATATCCGTGAACTTGCCACACGACTACACGATCTTCGCAATGGCTTGAGGAGACAAGATCAGGAAAGCCAAAACCGCATCATAATTGCAAGTCAGCATGCCATCACCACGTCAGTGGCCCCGTCTCTGATAAAAGATCTGGCTGCCCATAACAGTTTAAATACCCAGCTTCGCTCAGCAAATCGCGATGAGTGCTATGCCCTGCTCATGACCAAGCAGGTCGATCTGATTCTGATTCATCACTCACAGATCGATCAGATCCCTGCACAAGATAGTTTCTTTCAGCAATATGAACTGGGTCAGGAACGCTTGATACCGGTCTGTGCCACCGATGAACTAAGCCGGATAAAAAAAGAATATGAAAGCGGGCATATCCCTGTGGTGGCCTATCCCTCTGACTCCTTTTTAGGGCAGGTGATAGATCGGGAAGTGTTTTTACCCATGCGGCCCGACATGGCCATCAACAAAATCGCCGAGACTTCGCTTACTCTGGCTATTTTACCCCTGGCCCTGGCAGGCATCGGTGTTGCCTGGATACCCGACTCTCTTGCTGTGCCAGATCTGGCAAACGGAAAACTATCCGAGTTAAACGACCTTTTCCCTTGCTGCGAATTGCGCGTTATGGCGATCCGCTTGCAAGACTCTGAATCGAAGATCGAGCCTGCCGTTTGGGAAACGATCGCATCCTACCCTGATCGCAAAGGGCGATCTTGATCACGCAATAAAAAACGCGAGATAGCCGCGTCAGTGACTGCTATACAGCCTACGCATCTTGTGAGGTTGCAAATATCCCATAGATTTATCCAAGGAACCCCCTGATGACACTATTGATCTGATCTGGTTGCTCCATGTGTGCATTGTGGGCGCACCCTTCGACGATCTCAATTTGTGAGTCTGGAATTCCCTCTAGCAATAACTGCTGCTGTTGCCAATCATAAGAGCGATCCTCTCTCGCCCAGATGACGAGCGTTGGCGAACTAATTCGACCTAACTGACCGCGCCCATCCCACTGATCCCAGGCATCAAGGCTTGCGAGTGCAGCTTGTTTGGTGGCTTTTTCCCCTTCCTCAATACATAACCCATAGCCATCTCCGACGGCAGGGTCGATGAACCAGGTCTTCGCGATATGTTCGCGGGCTGTATCTAATCCGAGATTGATTATTTTTCTTCTTGATTCATCGATTGTTTCAAACCGGTTTGGCAAAACACCCATCGGGCCAGTCCCAAGGCAAATCAATTTGTTGACGCGCTCTGGTTTATACACTGCCATCTCCTGGACGATCATGCCACCCATCGAATGGCCCAGTAAGTTGAACTTATCAATACCGAGAGAATCTAAGAGTGCAAAGACCTGATTGGCGTTTTCTCTGATTGTCGAAGGTGCACTTAGAGGCGCGCTTTCTCCATACCCCGCTAACGACGGCATGATCAGTTCATATTGATCCTTAAGGTCCTCCTGAAATCGCCACATGTTTTCTCCGCCCAGGTAGCCATGCACCAGAACAAGCGGAAAGCCCGAGCCAATTCTTTTGTAAGATAATCTGTTCATTCTTCAAGCAATTCCAATTGGCCGCGCTCCGAGTCTAGCAAGCAAATGGCTCCACTTATCGAGGCTGGGGATACCTGCAGTCGTGGATTTTTGGCGCAATTAAACGGTCAGTGCCGGTAACGAGACTTGTTTTGACCACGTTATAGCAAGGGTGACTCTGTTGCTTACACTCGTTTCCTACCCTGAATAACCCGATCCAGAATTAAGGCGCAGAACAATATGGCGATGCCCGCTAATATGCCCTGCCCTACGTTTGCATATTGCAAAGCTTCCAGTACATCCTGGCCCAGGCCCTTTGCTCCGATCAGCGAGGCAACAACCACCATCGCCAGGCTTAGCATGACAGTCTGGTTAACGCCAGCAAGTATCGTCGGCATCGCAAGAGGCAGATCCACCTTGGTTAGCAGGTACCATTTCGACGCTCCATAGGCAATCGCGGCTTCTCGAATAGTCTCAGGAACCCCTTTTAATCCCAGGACAGTTAACCGCACGACCGGCGTTCCCCCAAAAATCATCGTGATAATTACAGCGGCAACCTTGCCAGTTCCAAAAAAGGCAATAACCGGAATCATGAAGACAAAAGCCGGCATGGTTTGCATAAAGTCCATAACCGGCCTGATAAATGAATAAAACTTAGGCCTGGTGGAGCAATAAATTCCCAGAGGTATTCCAATAGAAATACTCAAAATCGCCGCAGTGCCCAGCAGCGCCAGCGTTGTCATAGCTTTAATCCAGAACCCCAGGAACCCCATATAGGCCAAAAATGCGAGCGAGTAGATAGCGGCTCTTGGCCCTGCTGAGAGACCTGTCATGACAGCGATCGCGCAGATCACCACAATCCATGGCGTTTTGACAAAAAGCATCTCTAACGAATCTAAGACGCTTCTAATACCAATCGTGATCGCGCTAAAAAGGGCATCTCCTTTGATTACTGCGTAATCAAAGGTGCTCTCTACCCCGTCTATAGACCGAAGTCTTATATCGGGATGAGTTGGGAAATCCGCAAAGAGCTCGACTAAGTTGGGAAAACTGTAATGTATCGTTGAAAGAACAATGATTATCAATGCGAAGGCCGTGCTGAGAAGATAATTCTTAAGTTCCATTCCGGGGTTAATTAACCTATCTGAGAGCCACTCGGAAAATCTTCTTTCCAAGATCGAGTTAGCCAGAATTCCTTGGGAAACTCTTATCGCAATAAATAGAATAATGCCGCCAATGGCAATCCAAAGCCCCATTGCCTCGACTCTCTGAGCCTCCTGCAAATACCCTGCTATTGAGTTCTCCAAAGACTTAATGGTTCTTTCAAAAACATCAACCTTATCTGAGTTACTCTCGATTGCCGCCTGGAGTTGCTTCTGCCGGAAATCTATCGTTGACTGAATTTGGTCAATCTTTTGATACGCTTCAGCACTGATATTTCCGAAGAATCCTCTGACAATTTGCACGATTGCAAATGTTTCGATCAGCAAAAACGCCAGAGCCCAGTTCCATATATTGCGCATCCCGAACCAAATAGATCCCAGCAGGAAGGCTGAAGGGTTTATAGAAAATACAAATCCTGCGCTGTTGTTGATTCTCTCGAATTCATTAACGTAATAATCAGGGTTGGTTCTGACAAAATCCCCGATCTGATCGGGATCGATAAAGGTGTTCTCACTCATCTCGACTCTCGACAATTGAGGCGAGTAAATCTCTTTGCGATATTACTCCGATATCTTGACCGGTCGAGTCAACGATTACAGCAGGCTGATCACTAGCCACCAATTTTTCAATCAAACTGCTTAAGACATCACTGTCTTTCATCCTCACCGCGCCGTCGGGAACCACGCCATATTCTTTCTGGTAGTCCTCGATCGGCTTCATAATTGAGTTAGCTTTGACTACCTCGAGCCGTGAAATCCCTTTAACGAAGTCAGCGACATACTCGTCTTCTGGCTTCATCACAATCTCTTCAGGGGTTCCTATCTGTATGACTTTCCCATCCCTCATGATCGCGATGCGATGGCCTACTTTGACAGCCTCATCAAGATCGTGGGTTATAAATACTGTCGTTTTCTTAAGTTGTCTAGAAAGCTTAATAAACTCTGTCTGGAGTTGTCTTCGAATCAACGGATCAAGCGCACTGAAGGGTTCATCCATTAACAGGATCTCTGGGTCAGCAGCAAGGGCCCTGGCTAAACCCACCCTTTGTTGCATGCCACCTGAGAGCTCGTGGGCATATTTGCTCCCCCACCCGCTCAACTCGACTACATTCAAAATTTCATTTGCTTTGTTGTATCTTTGGTTTTTATTAACGCCTCGGATCTCGAGCGGCATGGCGATGTTATCTATGACAGATCGATGAGGCATCAAGGCAAAGTTTTGAAAAACCATGCCGATTTTATTATTTCGAAAATCCTGCAAAGCGCCTTTCTCAAGAGCCATCACATCCTGCCCGTCGATCAGAATTTTCCCCAGAGTCGGCTCTAACAGCCTATTAATATGTCGAACCAGGGTAGATTTGCCACTCCCGGAAAGACCCATTACGCAAAATATTTCACCAGGATTCACATTAAACGAGACATCAGAAACGCCAATCACAGCATCATATTTCTCTAACGCCTCTTGCTTTGAGATCTTAGACTTTGTAATTGCCTCAAGCGCTTGTTTTGACTTGTTACCAAATATTTTTGAGATATTCT
>MPLX02128972.1_pt1 | contig 18116 bp, 15 predicted proteins | sample 1617341 | NCBI WGS metagenome assembly MPLX02 (sample SAMN05944804, study PRJNA350692) | marine metagenome | biome: marine; feature: ODZ; material: water; isolation source: 120 m water sample filtered on 0.2 um supor filter | place: Pacific Ocean | collected 2012-04-08 | depth 120m m | reverse complement strand
CCTATCTCTGGGGGGATGGGACCTGTGAGTTGATTATCATCTAATCTCAAATAAGTCAGATTGGTCAGATTACCTATCTCTGGGGGTATCACTCCTGTTAGTCCACTATATGGTAAATACAAAGTATCAGTATCTTCTACTGAATAAACTTCTCCCCACAAAGTTACTTCAGTTGGTGTGTCATCCACTTCTTCCTTAGGGTCATCACAACCCCAATAAATCAAAAATAATACAGATAATAATGGATAAAGTTTTTTCATTTTATACTCCTTTGGTCACCCAAATCTAACAAAATAACCGAATGTGGTATAGATGTAAAAAAGGTTCTACGAATAGAACTCAGAGATGTATTTTTGATTTCAATCCAAAATTGTAACTTGGTCACCACTATACTCTGTTATACTTAGTGATTTCTTCACTTTGACTTCTGAATTCAATCTCTCTTCCCTTTTTATCCCTTTATTATAAATACTCATTACATTATTTATTCCAAAGGTATGACCACGAGGTGTTTTTAATCCTTCTGAATTCAAAATATCTCTTATTTCATACCACCTTTTTGGGGAAACAAAACACATCCTGAGTGACTTTATTCGGTTAAAAAGATATTTTTGATATGGGGTGTATTTTGAAGAGTAATGATTTCTATAAGTAATAGTTATTGTTATGTTTATAACAACAACATAGGGGGAACAATATAAATCCCTATTGTTTATTCCACGGTGACTGATTTTGCCAAATTACGTGGCATATCTACATCACAGCCACGCAAAACGCCTAAATGATAAGCTAATAATTGCAATGGAATAGATGCTAAAATGGGGAAAACACGGGAATGGCAACGTGGAATCTCAATGATATGTGCAGATAATTTTTCTAGATCCTTTGAGCGTTTATCTGTTACAATAATAATCCGGCCTTTGCGTGCATAGACTTCTTCAATATTCGATAATACTTTTTTATATGTTAGATCGTGGGGGACAATGAACACCACAGGCATATTGTCATCGATCAATGCTATAGGTCCATGTTTCATTTCAGCTGCAGGATACCCTTCTGCATGAATGTATGATATTTCTTTTAATTTAAGCGCACCTTCCAATGCTACCGGAAAATTCACGCCACGCCCTAAATAAAGAAAATTGTTTACTCCTTCATATTCAGCAGCGATGATTTTGATCTTTTCATTATCGTCAAGGATCGTTTGTACATCTTTACCAATATTTGTCATTCCGCGCGCCAGTTTTACGCCATACTGTTTGGACATTTCTTTTTTACGTCCCAACAAAAGCGCTAACATGGCTAACACAGTAACTTGTGCTGTGAATGCTTTTGTAGAAGCAACACCAATTTCCGGGCCGGCATGGGTATATACACCGCAGTCAGTATTGCGGGCGATGGAACTGCCAACCACATTGCAAATTCCCAAGGTTAATGCGCCATTCTCACGCGCTTTTTTCACCGCTGCCAAGGTATCTGCTGTTTCACCGGATTGACTAATCGCAATGATAAATGTATCATTATCAATAATGGTCTGGCGATAACGGAATTCTGAAGCATATTCTACATGCACAGGTATCCCTGCAAATTCTTCCAACAAATATTTACCGATGATCCCGGCATGCCAAGATGTTCCACAGGCAGTAATATAAAACCTGCTGGCTTTTTCAATTCGCGGCATATAATCTGACAAACCGCCCAAGAAAGCATTTCCTTCCTCCACTAGTAGCCTGCCGCGCATTGTATCTGTAATAGTATTTACCTGATCATAGATCTCTTTCAGCATGAAATGCGGAAAGTTGCCTTTTTCGATGGCTTCCAGGTCATGATCGATTAAAGAAATTTCTTTATTCACTTTTCGTCGATCTTTGATGTTGAAAATTGCATAGCCATCATTATCCAACACGACCATTTCACCTTCATCCAAATAAACAACATTGCGGGTATACTCAACTATCGGAGAAGCATCACTGGCGATAAAATATTCTCCTTCTCCCACACCCATTACCAAAGGGCTGCCATAACGAGCTGCCACCATGACATCCGGCTCATCTTTGCATATGGCTATTATCCCGTAGGCGCCCACTACTTCCTGTAATGCCGCTTGCACTGCTTCTGAAAATGATAAACTATCATTATAATAGATCTTCGAAATCAGCTGTACTAAAACCTCTGAATCTGTTTCAGTCTGGAATTCAATTCCTTCTTGCTCTAAAACACGCTTGAGCACATTGTAATTTTCAATGATGCCATTGTGAATGAGTGCAATATTGCCTGTATTATCAGTATGGGGATGGGCATTCGTATCATTGGGCTCTCCGTGAGTTGCCCAGCGAGTATGCGCTATACCTACAGAGCCATTGAGCACATGATCATCGACTTGTGACTCCAAAATTGACACTTTACCGGCTTTTTTAAAAACATTTAGCTGGCCCTTGCCCATGACTGCTAAACCAGCAGAATCATAGCCTCTGTACTCAAGGCGTTTAAGCCCATTAATTAAAATGGGAACTGAATCTTTGTTACCGTAATAGCCTACAATACCGCACATTTGTTAAATACACTCATTAGTTATGAATTTAGTGATATACATTATTCCCATTCAATTGTTCCGGGAGGTTTTGATGTTACATCATAGACCACCCTGTTGATTCCTTTAACTGAATTTACGATACGATTCGAAATCATAGATAACACTTCTTCCGGCATGCGGTACCAATCGGCGGTCATACCATCACTGCTGGTGACGGCACGCAGACCCAGTAAATTTTCATAGGTCCTCTGATCACCCATTACACCAACTGTTTTGACAGGGATCAATACAGAAAATGCCTGCCAGATATCATCATAGATTCCTGATTCATGGAGACAATTAATATAGATTTCATCTGCTTCCTGGAGGATAGCGATACGCTCCCTAGTTATTTCACCAATTATACGTACGGCCAGGCCCGGACCCGGAAAGGGATGGCGGCCAACCAGTTTATCCGGAAGGCCCAATTCTTTCCCCACTTTACGAACCTCATCCTTAAATAATTCCCTTAATGGTTCCACTAATTCAAATTTCATATCTTCCGGCAAGCCACCCACATTATGATGGCTCTTGATCACATGGGCCGATTGACTATGGCTCACACCGCTCTCAATTACGTCGGGATATAAAGTACCTTGTGCCAGAAAATCAATACCTCCGAATTTCCCGGCTATCTCTTCAAATGACCTGATAAATTGTTCGCCAATGATCTTACGTTTCTTTTCTGGCTCTGTAACTCCTCTGAGCTTGGAAATAAATTTTTCAGATTCATCATACAAGGAAATATTTACTCCCAGACCATCCTGCAATGCATTAACGCATTGTTCAGCCTCATCTTTACGCATAAGGCCATGATCTATCAATACTGAGGTGCATCTATCACCGATTGCCTTATGCATCAGCGCACCGACAACGGATGAATCCACACCGCCGCTCACGCCACAAATCACGTGTCCATCCCCAACTTGTGTCTTGATCTTTTCGATCTGGACATTGATGAAATTTTCAGCAGTCCAGCTGGAGTCACATTCAGAAATCTTGAAAAGAAAATTACTAATAATTGTTTCACCAAAGGTGGTGTGTACCACCTCAGGGTGGAATTGCGTGGCGTATCGTTTCCCATCCGGTGAACACATGGCTGCTACAACCTTATTGGATGATTCAGCCAATACAGACCAGCCGACCGGAACTTCTGTTACCTTATCCATATGACTCAACCAGACTTGTGAACCATCTTCCACTTGTTCCAATAAGGCATTCGAGTTTTTATGATGAATATTGGCAAAGCCGTATTCACCTATAGTTCCCGGTTCTACTTTACCGTTGTAATGCTGAGCAAGTAATTGCAGCCCGTAGCAAATCCCCAAAATGGGAACGTCTAATGTAAATATATCAGCATCATATCCAGGGGAATCATCTGCAAAGACACTGGCCGGTCCACCAGAAATAATGACTGCTTTTGGCTCCCTGGATTTGATTTCAGAAATCGATGCATTTGGCGGGAGAATTTCTGAATACACATTTTGCTCGCGAATGCGCCGGGCAATCAATTGTGTATATTGTGAACCGAAGTCCAAAACAACAACGCCGCCGTGATGAATATTGCTCAAGAAAAATCCCAGCTGCTTAATTCATCCAGAAATTCATTATTGGTTAGCCTGTAATGGATAGGAGTAATACTTACATAGCCATCCAGCACAGCATTATGGTCCATATCTGATTCTTCATCGGGATCGAACATTTGCCCTGCCATCCAATAATATACCCTGCCTTTAGGATCGACCCTTTTTTCAAAACGATCCCGGAAAGCAACGTTACCCTGTTGAGTAATTTTAAAACCCTTAAGTTCATCCTCGGGGACGGCAGGCACATTCACATTTAACAATGTTTTAGCCGGCAGTCCTTTTGCCAACACATGGGTAACAACCCTTTTCGAAGCACTTTTGGCTCCGGCAAAATCTCCTTCTCCAAATGTATTCAAACTTACGGCAACTGATGGAATGTTCAGCATGGTACCTTCCGTTGCTGCTGATACGGTTCCGGAATAAATGATATTTGTACCTGTATTTGAACCGAGGTTGATGCCGGAAACAATGACATCCGGCTGCTTATCTAATAATGCCTGTGTGGCAATCTTAACACAATCGGATGGTGTGCCGTCTACGGAAAAGCCACTGAATCCATTGCCGCGCTGTACTTCATCCACGCGGAGCGGATCACTCAGTGTAATTGCATGCCCTACTGAAGAACGTTCCCTGTTTGGAGCAACAACAGTCACGTCTCCAAGTTCTGACATCGCTGACCATAAGGCCTTGATTCCCGGGGCGTAAATACCATCATCGTTGGTCACCAAGATTCGGGGATTGCTCATATCAACATACGGATAAGGTTAGCCAGGGTTGATTTCATATCTTCCCTGGATACAATATGGTCAACAAAGCCCTTGTCCTGCAGAAATTCAGCCCGCTGAAATCCTTCCGGCAAATCCTGGCCAATGGTTTGTTTGATTACCCGTGGGCCGGCAAAGCCGATCAATGCGCCCGGTTCAGCGAGAATTATATCGCCAAGCATGCCGTAACTTGCTGTAACTCCTCCCGTAGTGGGATCTGTGAGAATGGGGATATATAATCCACCTTCATCAGAAAATCGTGCTAATCGCGAACTAATTTTCGCCAATTGCATTAGTGAATAAGCCCCTTCCTGCATGCGCGCTCCGCCTGAAGCGCAGATGATGATCAATGGCAACTTCTGTTCACGGGCGTGTTCAATGGCCAAAGAGACCTTTTCTCCAACAACAGACCCCATAGTGCCGCCAATGAACCCAAAATTCATAACTCCCATAACCACATCGCGGCTGCTGATCTTTCCCGAATAAAAATTAATGGCATCTTTGTGTTGTGTTTTTTCCTGAGCGGCATGAATTTGATCGGTATATTTCTTTTTCCCCTGGAATTGTAACGGATCAACAGACTCAATATCGCTAAATAATTCGGAAGACGATCCTGAATCGAGAATAAGGTCTAAATATAATCGCGATGATACACGAAAATGGTGATCGCAGTGGCGGCAAACAGAATGGTTTTTCTCCAGTTCAGGGCGGTACAGGATTTCATTGCAGGAAGGACATTTCTCCCACAAACCATCAGGAATGGACTTCTTTTCCCGTTCTTTTATTTTTTCATCTTTGCGTTTAAACCAAGCCATACGTCATTGCTTTCTTGTGCATTACCACTGCGCTTTCGCCATCTGAATAATAGTTCTCCCGGACGCCAATCTCTTCAAAATTAAATTCATTATATAATTTAATCGCCGGCAAATTGGATTCACGCACTTCTAAAAATACATCTGTTTCATTACCCAGTTCACGTAAAGTATAGTCCAGCAATTTTTTGCCATAACCGCGGTGCTGATAGGGAAGATCGATGGCGATGTTTAAAATCTGGGCCTCAATTTTTAGGACACGAACCATGATATAACCAATGATCTTCTTTTCAATTTCTGCATAAACACGTTTTCCATTTTCCTGTTTTAATTCCTGCTGAATTTGATTTTTACTCCAAGGGTGTCGAAAAACACGCTTTTCGATTGCAACTATTTCATCTAAATCATTTAAATCTGCTATTCTGATCATGCCGGTTTATTCATTTCGAAGGGTGCAATATAATTAGGAACCAATGTAAAGGGATTATGCTCAACCCATTCATCAAAATGCTTTCCAGCCAAAACGCCAATATATTTTGCCGATCCCTGTACTTCTTCAGTTTTTTCGTGGTTCTCGATAAATTTATCACAATTCACATGAAAACACGTACTATTCTCTATTTTTATTGTTAAATCAGCCCAACTGTTTACTGCAGGATCTGACACAGGAGACCCTTTGCCAGCAAACGACTGGTGATAGATCATATCCCGGTGGGAAAATAACAGTACATGGAAAAGATTAGCGCTGCATCCTGCCATTGAAATCCCCTGCAGTGTAGGCACAGGAATAATGGGCAAATCGTGGCTGTATGCAAGCCCCTTGGCAAAACTCAACCCTATGCGCAAGCCCGTAAACGATCCCGGGCCGATAGACACGGCAATGCCGTCTAAATCTTCCAATTTGAAATGTGTTTTATCCTGCAGTTTTTTGTAGAACATGGGTAAAGATTTTGCATGTTCACGATGAATTACAGCTTCTTCAAGCCCCTGTATTGCGCCGTTTTCAAAATAGGCAATTCCACACACTTCAGTCGCTGTTTCTATGGCCAGGAGCTTCATGGTGCCCAGCCAGTAATCATAATTGAACGTGCATCTGGATTATCATCAATACGGCTAAATTTCATCTTGATCGCATTGCCGGGAATGACATTTTCAATTTTCTCGGACCATTCTATAATAGTTACTGCATTTTTGGGATCGAGATATTTTTCACCGCCAATATTAAAAAAGTCGGTTTCATTTTCGAGCCGGTAACAATCCACATGATACAAATTCCGCTGTGTACCTTGATATTCACTCACAATTTTAAATGTAGGTGAGCCAACCTGTTCATCGATACCCATACCCCTGGCAAAGCCTTGTGTAAAGGTCGTTTTACCGCTGCCGAGATTGCCTCTCATGGCAATTACGCATGGATCTTGAATTTTAGCAGCCATTGCATACGCAAAATCTTGAGTAGCAGATACACTTTCGAGTTCAATTGAGAATTCCGTAGGCATAACAAGTTTTCAGGATTTGCTGCGCAGGGTAACCACGGGGACCATCATCTCTTCCAAAGAAATTCCGCCGTGCTGGAAACTGTCTTTCAAGCGGCCCTCGTACTTATGCTGCTGGTTGGGATAGAGAAAAAATACATCTTCCTTGGCTATGAGATAGGTCGTCTGGTGCATCAGGTCCACTAATCGGTAATCAGCAGGCCGGCGGATTATGATGGCGTGTTTTTCGTTGGTATTCAAATTCCGGCCGATCTTATACCGAACTCCTTTTGAAGTTTCTTTATCGGCGCCCACCAATACACCTTTATGCACCTGGGTACTGCCGTGGTCGCTGGTCATGATTACCGTAAACCCGTCCTGGCTCAAATCCCGTAATAAGGCAAACAGCCATGAATGTTCAAACCACGTGCGAATCGCCGACCGGTAACCGGATTCATCCGGAAGCATTTCCCTCAAAACATCTGATTCAGCCCGCTTGTGGGCCAGCATATCCACAAAATTGGCCACCAGTCCCAAAACATCCGTATTTTTTATATCAGAATAGTAGGACTGGAATTTTTTGCCCTGTTCGGCTGTATTGATCTTTTCATAATGGAGTGTTTTGTCTTTAAAGCCCGTTTTATCCAGCGCTGAGCGCAGCATTTTTTCCTCATGCTGGTTTAAGCTCTTAGCGTGGTTTTCCATATCATGAAATTGGTCAGGGAATTTTTTTACGAATTCATCGGGAAACAAACCTGAAAAAATGGCATTGCGGCTGAAGGGTGTGGCCGTGGGCAGCAATGAAAATTGATAATCAAATTTAATGTCGTAATAGGGATTCAGAAAATCCGCAATGGACATGAATTGATCGTAGCGTAAAGCATCGATGACGACCAAACAGGTTTTCTGTTGTTCAATTTCCGGAAGGACAAATCTTGAAAATACATCATTTGATAAGGCAGGACGATCTTCGGCAAAAAGCCAGTCCTTATAATTTTGTTCAATAAACTTGACAAATTCGTTGTTGGCAGACTGCAGCTGCTCGGCAAGGATATCACCCAAACTGATATCCGGATGGTCGTCAAATTCCAGCTGCCATTTTACAAGGCGAGTATACACATCCCACCAATCGTCCGCGGACATGTCTTCCTGGAGGCGGAACTGGATCTCCTGGAATTCCTGGAGATAACCGCTGGTGGCGTGTTCCTCGCGGATCTTGGATTGTTCCAGCACCTGTTTACAGGCCATGAAGATCTGGGTGGGATTCACCGGTTTGATGAGAAATTGGGCCACTTTTTCGGAAATGGCCTCATCCATGAGATCCTCTTCCTCACTTTTGGTAATAAGAATGACAGGCAGGGCCGGTTTAATTTCCTTGATTTCCCGAAGGGTAGTCATGCCATCTTTCCCGGGCATAAATTGATCCAGCAGTACCAGGTCATAGGTTTCCTGCCCAACCATGGCAACGGCGTCTTGGCCGTTGGTGGTTTTGGACATATGATACCCTTTTTCTTCCAGGAAGAGAATATGGGGTTTCAGGTGGTCGACTTCATCGTCGACCCAGAGGATATTTCCACGATTTTCAGTCATAATAGACCGGAAAATTACCGACTATAAATGATGTCTGAAATGGTTATTGGTTTTCGTTATTAGCAAATGGAAACTCTCCATCATCCACCAATTCTTTATATTCAGGAAAGCGTTCTAAAAAAGGACCGGCGATATAAGAACAGGAAGGAACCACACGATAGCCATTGTCGCGGGCGTAATCAAAGGCGTGTTTCAAAATAGAAGTGGAAATGATGCCTCCCCGGTAAGGATCCGGGGTGTAAATATGGTAGAAGTCTAAAATATCTCCTTTTACAGCGTACATTAATGACGCTTCATATTTACCGCATTGCCGCACGAAACGGTGGTGAACTTTATCGTGTTCGATCATCTATTTTGTGGTCATAGTCCAGACGCCGTCCCAGTCCTTATCCGGCGGATTCTCTATAAAATGATTGCAGCGTAAAATATATACTTTACTGGGTGTTGTGGGGCGCGTAGGAAATTCATCTTCCAACTCTGCCGATGCTGTAAATTTTTTCAAGGCATCATTCCATTGCTGGTTCATATATAATTCCAGGCCGTTATGATATAGTTTCAACATTTCAGTCATGTTGCCATTCAATTGCCCCTTTTCATCCAGGAGTTCATACACGTGTACCGGAACAGTCTTCCCTTTCACCTGGACGTAATCCAGTGTTCGCCATTCAAAATCATCTTTCACTTTCTCATAAGTATTTTCCGCCACCTGGATATATACTCCATATTGCTTCGCGGACGCTTCCAGACGGGCGGCAATGTTCACCGTATCGCCCATCATGGTATAATTCATGCGCATTTCAGACCCCATATTCCCGGTGACCATGGTACCCGAATTCAGCCCCACGCGGTGGCGCAGGTTGTGGACAATATCAGGTTTATCCTCTTCCTGGCTCCATTTTTTACGCAATTCAACAATCTTCTTTTCCATGGCCAGGGCTGTCTTACAAGCCAGTAATTCATGTTCTTCCACCGGAACCGGCGCTCCATAAAAGGCGACGATGGCATCGCCGATATATTTATCCAATGTGCCTTGGTGTTCCAGCAAAATAGTGGTCATTTCAGTTAAATAATCATTCATTAGTTTAACCATGTCTTCCGGTTCCATCACTTCAGAAAATGCTGAAAAACTCTGAATATCTGAAAAGAAAGCTGTATGATAACCGGCATCGCCACCCAATTTGGGTTCCTGTTTTTCTTCATACATCTGGTCAATCAAGTCAGGTGAGATATAAGCGCCAAAGGTGTTCTTCAAAAATTTCTTATCTTTCTGCTCATTCAAAAAACGGTATAAAATATTGCTGACATATGTAATCCCAATTCCAACTATGGGTGCCACCAGAGGTAAAACATAACTCTCGCCAATCCCAGGCAAAACAATACTATTCGGGCTGAATATGACTTTAACCATCCATAAGTAATCATTCATAAAGGCACCGCACACCACTCCGAAATAAATTATTCCTTCAATGAATACGAGTAAAGCAGCGATGATCGGATTCACATAATCCAATAGGAAAAAAGCAATAAAGGCCAATAAGGTTATCAGTAGAAACTGTGCTATAGGAAAACCATGACGTGCTAGATCAGTCACAGCACCGCCAAACGTATTAATGAAATTTTTATGCAGTACAGTTTGGATCGCGTTGGCATGAGTCTCCATCCCGGGCGTAAGCTGCTGGACACCCATATAGTTATAATATGGTGTTGATTTAACATCATGGATGACTTCTATGGCTACGCCAATGACGACAATTTTATTGTAGAAAGGTGTCGTTGTTACATCAAACTCGCCGCCAATACCTAAGGCCTCCATCGTGGCTGCTCTATCAACCGGATCCTCAATGGCCATGATCCATTCAGGGACTTCACCGGGTATGAATTGGGTCATCCAGTCCACATCTTCTACAGGATCGCGTAGATTGATATCTTCAGTATCAATTACGTGTGCTACAGAAAATCGGGGAAATGTGCCCCAAGGCGGCATACTTTCTTCCGTCTGTAAACGATACCCTGATGCAGGCCCATAATAATTGACAAAAAATGTATTGCTGCGTCCATAAGCATTCATTGTATAAGGGCCATACGTCCAAGTGCGATCATCGGCGTTGTATCGTGGTACAGTTGTATCCGGCAGATCAGCAAATGCTTTGACAGCTTTCATACCTAATGTGAGGTAAGCCCTATCTGGTTCGTGAGCCATATAGCCAGCTATGGCATAGCGCCGGGAAAAACCATCATCATCCATCTGGTCGTTGATCAACCCAGTTTCAGGATTGACGGCCATAACTTCGTCGATGGGATAGGAGATGTACTGCGGTGGCTGCCGGTTCGGTTCTGTAACCATTTTAACATTGATGACCACTTCCGTTCCATGGGCCCTTGCTTCGGCAATGGATTCAGCCAATAGTTGATCACCGTGGCGGGGTACCATGTAAGGCAATGCTTTATTGATCTCACCGGCTAAAACTGTATCGCCATATTGGGGTATCATATTAATAATGGATTCCTGATCAAGTTCATTTATAAAGCTGTGCAGGTATTCCGATTTCGTTTCCGGTGAATCAAATTGAATATCAAATGCAATCACCTTGGCGCCGGCCTGATAAAGATTGCGTATTACTTTCCCCCAGACAGTTCCCCGGGGATACGGCCATTCTTCCGGCATAAGCCGCCAGGCTTCATCATCCACTTCCAATAGGACAATATCCGTTCCAATTTCGGCAAAAGATGAATCTTTTGCCGTCCACCCAGTCAGTGGACCGCGAACCCTATGAAAGCGAAAATCATAGGTTTTCATTTCAATTATATCAAAGACACCGACCCAGTGTAAAAACGAGACCAGGAGTATGGAAAATAATGTTAAGGCAAAACCGATCCAGCGGCTTTTAAAATATTTTAAGATGTCATCCATGTGAATTAGAAATTATACCTAAATGAAAATAAAAGTCCTGAGGTATTTAACGTTGTTTCATCATCTGTACTGCGCATTTGCATATGACCCGACAAAACCGCTTTCATCCCTTGAATTACTTTCATTTCAGCACCGGCATTAAAACCATATAATGAAATTGGGGTCGATCCTTTATTAGTTAAATATGATAATCCTCCGGAAACCTTCAATTTATTTTCCCAAAAAGAGTAACTTCCGTTTGAATTAATTGATGTCCAGGTTAATTCATTGATGCTGATATTTTTATTTTCATCCTGTACAGGGACTTGAATAGATGTCCTGCTATAATTGATTACTGTCCGTAACGGCATTTCAAATTTGGAAGAAAGAGCCATGGAAATTGTTTTAGAATCCGATTTTTGATAGAAGAAGTCTTTATGCCGTTCTGTTGCCAGCTGATCTTCGTTTGTTAAATTATTCATGTTCAAATTAAAATTGTGTTTCAGATTTCCAGTCGCAAACGGGTAGGTGACAGAAAAGAACGTGTTTTTCGTTTGCGAATCTTCCCTCAAGTCAATTAATTCTGTTCCAACTCGGTCCAACTGGTCCTTGCTGTTATCTTTTCCTATGGATTGAAAATTTACAACGTATGAAGGTGAATTAGCACCCGGCATAAAGGTTATACTTACAGAAATATTTGATGTTTTAAGAGGCTCTTCCACTGATGATAATATTTTATCATCCTTGTATTTATACATCAAATTTAAAAGAAACTTATTATCTATTAGCGAAATTCTGTCCGATATGGTGAATTCACGAATATTGTCAGTTAAGTAGGGATTGGCTAATGAAACATATTCCGGGCCGATTTGCCTATACTGAATAGTAAATTTACTGTACCTGTAATTTCCCAATAAACGCAAGTGGAAAGCAGATGAAGGCATATTCACAATGGAAGAAAGAAGATTCGATTCCAGCGTTGTTGGATCTATGGGTAATAATGGCAGCATATTGATATTCATTATAAAAATGTCTTCAAACTCCAAAGGATCGTATACATCCAAAGTATCAAAATTCAGAGACCCTTCAGTAATATTGCCATCTTCATCGTAAGTGGTACCGATCTTGCCGTCAAGAGTGTCATCCAATGCTGTGTCCAACTGAGTACGCGTCATGACACCATCCCAAATATCCCTGTTATATAAGCTCATATTCCAACTGAATTCAAATTTCATGCGCTCTTTATCCATATATCTACCAAAATCAAAACCCACAATCAGGTTGTCCTGAGGCTTATAACTACCCCAGTTTTTTTCAGGGAATTCTACTGTTCCATTGACATTTTCAACCGCTGACACAAATTGGTTATATGAATAAGTTCCTGTGGGGATATTAAATAAACTATCGTTATAAGTTACATTAGAACTATCCACAGTAAATTTTCCACCGCTTACAAATTGCTTGACTGAATTGATATCATCTGTTGTTTTCATAAAATGAGCACCAAAATGAAAACTGAATATTTCAAAGGATAACCTTGTTAAAGCAATATTCCTGTCAAATGTATAACCCCTTCTGTCCAAGGTAAAAATAGGGTGGCCCAAAGTATCAATAACTGTTTCCCTGCCTTGCAAATAATAACCGGCATCTATTTTATTCAGATGTTGAATTGATCTACTGAGTTGTCCCTGGATCACTTGCGCCCTGAAAAAACGCATATTGAGATCCACGCTCAAGCCTCGAACCCTGCGCCCGTCCAGGGTGTATGGAGTTATATTTTCATAAAAATCTCCAATTTTGAAGTCTAAATAATTCATAAAATTAATGTTGAGGGAAGACCTATTCAGGGGCTGCATATACGGATTATCTCGGCTTGATTGACGAATATGCAGTTTAAAATCAGCGTATTCTACTGCAAATCGTGCTTTGGCATTTAAATCAGCAACATTCAAAAATTCTTTGCCTACATAATCACTGGAGACTTTAGTGATTACATCTCCACCATATTTAAATTGAGTTGGAATGAATGATTTTCTTTTTACGTTAAACAGCCATGAAACAGGCCTGATTGTGCTGCCATCCAATGTCGACATATTGATCAAAACACTGTGATTACCTTCTGCAATATCTATTGGTGTATAAGCTATAATTCCGGAGCTTATTTCCGCTTTAGAGGTAACATCTATGCCATCTATTAATAATTGTATAGACGTTGTATCAACATCCATTACATTGAATAAACTGGCAGCAATGAATGTCTCATCGTGACTGGTTTCTGATCCCGGTTCAGGGGATAAGATTAATACATCAGCATCGAAGATATTTTTTATGACAGGTTTTTCAATTGTAATCAATGCACTCTTTTCTTCACTGGGATTGATACGGATGAAAAAAGGTTGCTCAAATGGATCCATTTCTGGAGCAGCCATCATGGACCCGTCAGACATATTGAATGTAAAACAATACTCTAATCCACTCTCTGAAAGAGAACTACCATCAATCCTCATGCGCCAAGAAGTGCCAGTGTAGGTCAACCTCATTTCCTGGAAACTTATATTCCCAGGTATACGAAAATAACCCTTTGCTTCTATAACGGGTAGATCTGAAAGTAAAACCACTTCCAAGATAAGGTCTTTTCCGGCTTCTGCTTCTGCGGGAGGATCATGGTATAATCCAGTTCCGTACAAAGAATAAAATGTATTTAAGAATATAATGGTGATAAACAGGAACCGCTTCATGTTTTACCTTACGTCTAATTTATGAAACGGAAGACGATTTATTGAATATCAATCAAAATGGTTTTGAGTTCCCCGTCAGGACCTTCTAACTCAATTTCGATCTGTATCCCTGAACTTTCACCTTCACCTGGGTCATCGGGAATATTATCTGGATTTGTATCCTCAGTTCCAACACTGCCATCAGGTGAAGAAGTGCCCGTTATTCCTGCGCCTACATCTGAAGATTCACCACTCAATAGATTTGTCAGGTTGATTAACCCTTCAAGGCCAATCAGCATATCACCAGTTGCCGGATCACTTATGAACCAGAAATCAGTTCCTTTTACGGATGCAACGGACGTTGAACTTTGAATGACAAAATCCCCCTTCCGCTGTTTGCTCACCTGTGCCCGTAAAGTACCAGAATCAATATCAACCTGTTTTGCTATAGAACCAGTTTTGCGTGTACCTTTTACAGTTAATTCAGTATTCTCTTTTATTTTCACTACTGATTTATCATCAATATATATCAAGGCAGCAAAACCATCATTACCTGTTTTGATTCGATCGCCGTTTGTTAAAATTGTACCAGGTTTGAGTGCAGAAAAACCACTATTGCCTGCAGTTTCAATTTTAACATTGCCCATTACTTTGGTAGTAACCGCAATTTTTGCCGCTCCAAAGAGCATTGAAGATGAAACCAGGATAGCAAGGAATAAGATTTGTTTTATAATAACAATCATTATTCTTTAACCGACACGTTAGCAATAAAATCTTTTTTATTTATTATACGATTCAAATGAAATACAATATCAGATTCTTCTTTCAATTCACCATTTATCAAAAAATTCCCGGTAGGAATATAATCCTCTAAATTGCAATTGGGGCCGAAGTATGCTTTAAAATTTTCTTCTGTCATTGCTTGACACAGCACATCCAATAGCGGGTGATTTTGCTCATGATCAAAATAACTGTCGGCATACCTACCAATTTTAAATGAGCTGATCGGAGAAAATATATATTCTTCTCCCTGGGTAGTGGATATTTTTGTTCTCACTTGCCAAACATAAACAGAATTATGCTTTAAAGGCCGTACATCTGCAATCGGATATTGAAAACTGCTGATATTTCCAACGTATTCCCATTCTTCATAACTTGACGGTATTACTGCATCATCATCGATTGCATCTTCAACCGAAGAATGACGGTGTGGAATAAATTGAGAAATCCTGATTTCAGAATCACAATTCAAACAGGATTTTGGTGGATTCCACTCAAATAATGGAAATGTAGTATATATTTCAGTTAATGTTGTATCTGCAAGTTCACCACCAGGATATTCAATATTTATATAAGATATAGATTCAATAATTGTACTATACGTTTCTTTATCCGTTATTTTTAAGTCATCAGGCGCTGATCCACTATACACTTCAACATAAAACGTATAGACACCGTCAAATAGTTTTCCCGCAGTCACACTGCTTTGCAATTGATATTGGCTGCGATCTTCCCCAGTAAAATTGCTGTGTATATCTTGTTGTAATTTATCATTTGTTGAAAATTTTATAGGTATAAAATTGCCCTTAAAATCTATTAGCTGTGTAGTATTAACGGACATATCTTTACTATCCAGCGCAAGATCTGCTTGCAATTCAAAAACATCAGTCTCTAATTCAATCAAAGTTTTATTTCCATGTATGCCAATATCAGGATTATGGTAGGCAATCCTTGTCAATACGCTTACAAAATGTGGTTTTGAATAATCATCAGAGTGTAAGATAAATCGAAAAATTCTACTTCGAATGGAACCGTTTTTAAGGTTTATACTATTCAGATAATAGATTGAATATTCTATAAAACCGGGGTCAGGAATGAGTTTTACATTTTGAGCATAAACAGCATTATGATTCAGAAACAAAATTCCTGCCAATATGATTGATCTTAAAATTGATTTTTGTTTGCGAATAATTCTAATCATTTACAGAAACATTTGTAATAGTTGCATTCTGATTAATCACTTGATTAATAATTGTCATAACCGCATTTTGATCAGCAGAATTTCCATTGACTGAATAAGTCCCATTCGGTACATATCCCTCTAGAGAGCCACCCGGGCCAAACAATGCATTAAATTCATCAGAAGTAATAGCTTGCCCTAACAATTGAATTACAGGATTGACCCCCGTCGGCAAAGGGTTTGTCCCGCCAATATCGCCAATTTTAAATGCATTGATCGAAGAAATTATTTCTTCAACCCCAACAGTGGTCGGCAGTGATGCTTTAATCTGCCAAACATACACTTTGTTATACGCCAACAACAATGCATTTGTAATCGGGTATTGAAAACTGGTTACATTGCCAAGAAATTCCCAATCTTCAGTTTGATCAAATGGAATCATGGTTTCATCTTCAATGGCATCCTCAACAGAAGAATGTATTCCAGGTTTAAATTCAGCAATTCTAATCTCCATATCACATTGGCTGCAGAATTGTGGATACCACATAAAGAAAGGAAATGTATTGTATATTTCATTCATTGCAGTATCGGCCAATGCTCCGCCCGGAGATTCAAGGCTTATATAAGTCGGTGACTCTACAACGATTGTAATATTCTCACTGTCAGTTAGAGAAAGATCATTTTCACTACTGCCGCTAAACAGTTCAACAACAAATGTATAATGACCCGCTGCCAATCTTCCGGTTGTCATCACTGAACTTAAGATTTGTTCGAATTGGGCCACGTCTATCACATCATTGATTGTAACGGACAAGGGTACGGCACTGCCCGAAACATCCAATAATTGCGCAGTGTTTGTTGACAAATTCTGGTTATCTAAAATAATATCATTATGCAACTGTATGGGTGCTGTTTCCAAGGCAACAATTACTGTCTCTGAATGCAGTCCAAGCACTGGGGAAACCATGGAAACATTAAATATAATTTTTGTAAAAACTGGATAGCTGTTCGCCTGAATTCTAAAACGGAATAATTGAAAATTGGAAGCACCAGTCTGCAGGTCAAAACTGCTTATATAATATGAAGCATACTCAGTAAAACCGGGTTCTGGTTCTAATGTGGCAGATTGTGCCTGCAGCTTGTTACCTAAAATCAATGTAATTAATAACAAGCAACAAATCGTTATTTGATGTTTCTTCATAATAACCCCTGCAAACAATTTACCAGATTAATGGACGACAACCCAAATTATTTCAGTACTAATTTGATTTATATCACAAACAAAAAACCCTCATTTTCATGAGGGTTTTTAAATGTTCCCGGCAACGACCTACTCTCCCGCACTGGTTTCCCGTGCAGTACCATCGGCGCGATAGGGCTTAACTGCCGTGTTCGAAATGGGAACGGGTGTTGCCCCTATGCTATAATCGCCGGAAATTTTTTCAGAAATTTATGGGAAATTGACGGGTCGTATCTTAACGATAAAAGTTTGGTAAAGCCGTTCGGCTTATTAGTACTGCTCAGCTAAAACTATTACTAGCCTTACACCTGCAGCCTATCAACGTCGTAGTCTACAACGAGCCTTATTAACTTATGTTAGAGATATCTTATCTTGGGATCGGTTTCGCGCTTATATGCTTTCAGCGCTTATCCGGACCGAACATAGCTACCCAGCCGTGCTCCTGATGGAACAACTGGTACACCAGAGGTTCGTCCACTTCGGTCCTCTCGTACTAGAAGCAGATTCCCT
>MPLX02325035.1_pt1 | contig 18142 bp, 17 predicted proteins | sample 1617341 | NCBI WGS metagenome assembly MPLX02 (sample SAMN05944804, study PRJNA350692) | marine metagenome | biome: marine; feature: ODZ; material: water; isolation source: 120 m water sample filtered on 0.2 um supor filter | place: Pacific Ocean | collected 2012-04-08 | depth 120m m | reverse complement strand
GTGGTAGGATGATTTTGAAAGTAAGAACTTATGGATAATAAAATAATAGATAATTTTTTTAAATTCATAGAAAAAAATGTAGTTCCTACCATAAAAAAAGATTTTACATGGCTGAGCAAGGCTATAACTAAGGACTTGGAAAAACTTACAAAAGACAAAAAAAAATCTAAAAAAAAGAAGAATAAATCATAGGGATAAATTATTTATTCTCAACATTCCTTGTGGTTGGTGGCACGTGAAGAAACACTCAATGGGGAATATATTTATGTTCTGAAATTTAACATTGTTTGAGCAACTGTTACCATGCCCATTAATAATAGCACAGCATTGAAGTAACGCTTGAACGATCGTTCATTTAAATACTTCCGTAAAAATCTTCCAAAAAACAACCCGAGTAACACGGGGATACATAAAACACATGAAAACAAGAATACCTTATGTGTTATCATTCCATGACTGGCGAATAACAACATTTGAATGATGCCAAAACTGAAAAAAAACATCGCGGTCATTTGAATAATACTAGTTTTATTGAAACGAAGGGATTGAATGAGAAATATCAGTGGTATGATATATATTCCTGTTAGTCCTCCCAAAAAACCATTCATCAACCCTAAACTTGATTGGAACACGAAATTGCGGTGGTTGTCTGTTCGCAGAACTATTTTAAACAAGTTTAAAACAGAATTCAATACTATCAAACTGCCCAGCACAATGATTATATATTTGGTATCTAAATATCGCAGGACCAAGAAACCTGGATAGATGCCAAACAAAGAGATAAAAAAGTAAATTTTGGTTTTATTAAATATTGAAAGAAGATGTTCTCCTTCAAGCATTTGAATTAAATTTGCGACTAGAATTGAGAATAAGAGTAAAGGAATGGCAATCTTTATATCCAGGAAGAATGACGTTGACACCAGGATGATCAAGGGCATGCCAATGCCAATAATTCCTTTTACAGTGCCTCCAACAAAAAAAATTAAAGTAATGAGAGTTAATTGAGATATGTTTATATCAAGAAAAACCATAATGAGTTGAAATTAATTAGTAGGGCAATAAAATTATTTCGTCAATATGAAGGTAAAAGTAATGGATATTTATGAAATAACTTAAACCTACTAATGGCTTTACTAACAAAAATAAATTACTATGAACGAATATATTATGTGTATAATATAATAATTATTACTAAATTAATGGAGGAAAAATGAAAATATTTGTTAATTTAAGAACATCTTTTGCATCGATATTAAAACCTTTGGGTCTTATTTTTTTTGCAACTTTATTTGTTTTATCTTTTAATGTTAAAGCAGCAGAACTTAAGTTTATATGCTATCAAGATATTAATGAATGCGATACAATTGCTGAAATGGCAAAATCTTGGGAATCATCCACTGGTAATTCAGTTAATATTGAAACAGTCGGATACGAGGTTATTAGAGAACAATTAGAAAACCAACTAGAATCTGATGCAGCTCCAGATTTGGCAAGAGTAACTAATCTTGGTGGTCTAAATAAATTCTACTTAGATCTTAAACCTTATGTAGATTCATCCTACTGGGAAACTAACTATGGGGCTACTTTGCCTTGGTACCGTAAACCATCTGGAGACGATGGAATTTATGGATGGCAAACACAACTTACTGTAACAGGTCCTTATGTAAATGTAACAATGTTTGAAGATGCTGGTGTTGATATGCCGGCAGAAGGTGCAACATGGGATGATTGGGCAGATGCACTAAGAAAAGTTAAATCTGAACTTGGTCTTACAGCTGGACTAGCACTAGATAGAACTGCACACCGATGGGCAGGACCAGCCTTTTCATATGGTGCAAAATTTCATAAAGATGGTGTACCGATTTTAGTTGATGAAGGATTTAGAAAATTTTCAGAAGTATTTGTTGGATGGCATAAAGAAGGCTTAATGCCTGTAGAAGGTTGGCCAGCAGGTTCAGGTACTGCTTATAAAAATGCAGCACCACTTTTCTTAGATGGGACAGTAGCAATGCATATGTCAGGTTCATGGATGTTAGGAAATTATGCTAAAAACATAACTGACTTTGAATGGAAAGTTGTTCCAATTCCTTGTGGTCCTGGCGGATGCGGCGCAATGCCAGGTGGTTCTGGAGTTGTAGCTTTTAAATCTACTAAACATCCAGAAGCCGCAGCATCATTTATTGATTTTTTAAGTCAAACAGAAAATGCTGAAAAGTTTGCTGCTAGCACAAGCAACATTACTGCGCATCAAGGTTTACAAAAATCTGGTATCGACTATGCTGGTGTAAGTCCTGTTGTTGCGGAAGGCCTTGCAATTTTTGCTGCCAATGCTGGTAAAGCTGCCGATACAACACCTCAAGCTTATTGGTTTCAGGGATATAATAAAAACTTTGCCATATATGGCATAGTTCCTGATTATATAACAAAAGCTATAACTGGTGAAATGAGCTTAGATGATGCCTTGAAGGCTATAGATGCTGATGTAGCTGCTAAGATTGCTGAATAAGTTTTTTTTTATATATTAATTTATTTTACATTTAAGGTCGTCAAAACTGGCGACCTTATGTTACTTAAGTTTATAATGCAGCCAATATGATTGATTTTTTTATAAATAATTGGAATTGGCCTATTGTATTATTTGTTTATATTTTAATTGGAACATTATTATCAAAAGGTGTTGTTGGTTTCATACCTAGAACAATGTCAATTGTTGGTTGGCCGATTGAACTAACACAGCGATTAACTGGTACACGAAGCTTACCTTATTTATTTTTATTTCCAAATATATTGATTTTTGGTTTGTTTACTTTTCTTCCTCTTTTTATGAATTTTGGTTTTTCTGTAACAGACGGAGAGAGTATTAATTTTGTTTCTAGAGATTATTCTGGATCTGACAATCTAGCGAGATTAGTTTTGGAAACCCAAATTGATACAGGTATTGAAAATATGGAAGATGATAAATTTAAAAGATCTATAGCAGACACCTTCATATTTGTGATTTTTCAAGTACCAATTATGATTGTTATAGCTCTTATCACAGCAGTGGTGCTTAATAGAAAAATTGTGGGAAGAGGTTTTTGGCGTGCAATATATTTTTATCCTGTGATGTTAAGCCCAGTGGTAGTTGCTTTTCTATGGACCCTGATACTTAAACGACAAGGTCTTTTGTCTCAAACATTAATAAATTGGGGATGGATTGAAGACCCTATTCAATGGTTGACAGATCCTTCGTGGACAATGTTTTGGTCTGTTTTTGTCTATACATGGGCCCATCTAGGATTTTACATGCTTATTTTACTTGCTGGATTGCAGTCAATACCTAAAGATCTTTACGAAGCAGCAGAGATGGACGGAACTTCTAATCAAAGAGTGTTTTGGAGAATAACATTACCTCTGTTGATGCCAATACTATTGGTTGTTACTGTGTTATCGCTCATTAAGGCTTTCCAAGCATTTGAAGAATTATTTGCACTACAAGTTAGTTGGATATCTCTTGTTTCATACATTTTTGAAACTGCTGGTTTAAGAGGGCAAAAAACAACATTTGGTTTGGGCATAGCCGCCACAGCATCTCTTTTAGTTGCTTTGCTTTTAATCTTACTTTCATTATTGCAATTTTATCTTACAAGAAGACAGGTTAAACTGTGAGTCAGGTAATTAGCTTTTTAACCAGAAAACAAGGTCACAAAAATAAAATGAGTTTTGTAGATTGGATATCCTATGGTTATCTTTTTTTTGGTTTTTTAATAATTTTTTTACCAGTATTATGGCTTGCACTTAATTCAATAAAATCGCAATTCCTGCTTCAAAAGTTAGATATCAATTTACTTCCATTAGACTATGAACGTGTTGCAAGAGCAGCGGTCTTTGGTCCAGAAGGAAAAGAAATTATTATTATTAAAGATCTTCCAAACTGGGTTCTGTACTGGAACGAACTCACTGAAGATGAGAAAGCACAATATGAAATTGAATCAATCATTTCAGAATATTCAGGAAATGAATATTATGTTTTAAGAAGTCATTTTGGGTTGGTGGCTCCTTCTGCTCGTCAATTAATAGAAAAATATAATATGCCAGAATGGCTTATCCGCTATCCAAGTATGTTCCCAAATGCAAAAAAAGAATACAAACCAAAAATCTATTTAAATAACTTGGATGAAGAAGAAAAAAGATTGCTTTCTGAATTCTTAGGAATCGATCCTTATAAGCCTAATACTTTTACTTCTCAAATATTAGTTTCAGCGGAAGATCCGGAAACAAATATTATAAAACAATACTCGGTTAACAGATTAAAAACAACCCGTGATACGGTTAGTGGCCGATTGATTGATAATCCTGAGAGTGGAGTTGTGCGTTTATCAAAAGATAAAATTATTGCCAAAAAAAATCTTAAACCTTCATGGATTAATTATACAGATCCACTTTCAAACAATGTAACTGGCATGAATTTTGATGCGGTTAGATGTTTAAATAATTCAATATTTGTAACAATAGTAGCAACCATAATAACCGTTTTAATCAATTCTATGGCAGCATTTGCTCTTTCAAAATACCGTTTTAGTGGTCAAATTATTTTTTTTATTATTATTTTAGCAACATTAATGGTTCCAGCCTCAGTGTTGATTGTTGGTATATTTAAAATGGTAGCTATGACTGGATTATCAGGAACTTTGTGGGGTGTAATAATACCAGGTGCTGCAACCCCGACAGGTGTCTTTTTGTTAAGGCAATATATGCTAACAATACCTGATGAACTTTTAGAAGCAGCCAGGATGGATGCTGCAAGTGAATGGAGTATTTATTGGAGAATTGTTTTCCCTCTTGCTCTCCCAGCAATTGCAGTTTTAACTATTTTATCCATTGTATGGAGATGGAATGATTTAATTTTACCAATGATTGCAGTTTCTACAACAAAAGCTGCGTATACTATTCAATTATGCTTATTAGATTTTCAAGGAGAGTATGTTAGCCAAGAACATTATAGATTAGCAATGACTGTTGTTAGTTTAATTCCTACAACTTTGGTTTTTGTTTTTCTTCAAAGATATATAACAACTGGAATAGCAACAACTGGAATAAAATAACAAGGTTTTATATGGCTACACTCGAATTAAAAAAATTAAGAAAATCTTATGGAAAATTGGAAGTAATCCACGGTGTAAATTTACAAGTTGTGGATGGAGAATTTTGTGTTTTAGTTGGACCATCAGGATGTGGAAAATCAACTTTATTAAGAATGATCGCAGGTCTTGAACCAATTACAGATGGAGACATAGTTATTGATAATAAGAAAGTAAACGATATATCCGCAGCCAATAGAGGGCTGGCAATGGTCTTTCAATCTTATGCATTATATCCACACATGAACGTTCGTCAAAATCTTGCTTTTGGCCTTGAAAATTTAAAAATGCAAAAAGATGAAATCGAAACCAGAATAATAGAGGCAGCAAGATTACTCAGAATGGAAGAATATTTAAATAGACGACCTGGTCAACTTTCAGGAGGGCAGAAGCAGAGAGTTGCTATTGGACGTGCTATCGTTCGCGAACCTTCTATTTATTTATTTGATGAACCACTATCCAACTTAGATGCTGAATTAAGAGTGGCTACTCGAGTTGAATTGAAAGCACTGCATCAAAGATTAGGTAATACAATGATATATGTTACTCATGATCAAGTAGAGGCTATGACCATGGCTGATAAGATAGTTGTATTAAATGATGGTATTATAGAACAAGTAGGAGCTCCTCTTGATCTTTACAATAAACCCGCCAACAAATTCGTTGCAGGGTTTATAGGTTCGCCAAGAATGAATTTTTTTGATATTAACAAATTACCTGAATCAATAAAAACTATTGCTCCAAAAAATGCAATAACTCTTGGTGTTAGACCAGAACATTTCGAAATAAATGGAGAAATTACTTTTCCACTTCATGTGAAAAACGTTGAGCAATTAGGTGCTGATAGTTTTGTATATGGATATACAGTTGATGGTCAAGAATTATCAATTAAGTTCAGTGATCAAACTGAAATAAAAGCCAAACAAGACATATCTATAGGCTTCTCTGAAAATCAGTCTCATTGGTTTGATAATAATGATTTTTCTATTTAGGAATAACAAATAAATTTTTTCATATATAATTATCATCTATTAATTACACGTTTGTTAAATGGTTAAAAAATGAAAATCTTTTCTAAAATCTTATCAAAAAAGGGGGGAAAGGCAGGTGCTGTTTTATTATTAACTAATGGTTGGCAAATGAGATTGCGGATTCTTGAAGATTGGTTGCTTAGAATAACTTTAGAGCCTTCAGATGGTTTGACAATTAATAAAACTTGGATGGTTTGTCCAAAAGATCCTCCTGGGTTAAGTGGAAGAAATCGTGAAAATTTAAATTGTTTTAAACGTCCAAATAATTCTTTTTATTGCAGTAAAGATAAGACCTCTTTAATCGGTGGAAAATTCAAAGTGATTATAAGAAATAATCCTCTAGCGTTAGAAATATCAATACTAGATAATAACAATCAATGGAAAACTGTATTATCTGACAGGGAAACTGGCTCTTGGTATTGGGACAAAAAACACAAAACTACCAGCCATTATCAATTAAGAAAAAAAGGTGACAGACTCTACGGTCTTGGAGAAAAATCAGGCCCTTTAGAGAGGAGTTTCAGAAGATTCCGTATGTCCCAAATAGATGCTCTTGGATATAATGCTGAAAAAAGCGATCCATTATATAAATCTGTTCCTTGGTTAATGGTACGTTCAATTAATAACCCAGAATGTGATGTAGGCTTACTCTATGATACATTAAGTCCGGCTGTTTTTGATTGCGGTAGTGAACATTCAAACTATCATTCTAACTACCGATATTTTAAAGCTGAAACCAAAGGTCTTGATCTTTATGTTTTAACTAGAACGCAAGATCAAAGCTTGCCGGCAATGCTTGTTAAATTAACTGGGATGCCTCCATTACCACCTCGTTGGTCACTTGGTTTTCAATTTTCTTCAATGGAATTGGCAGATCATCCAAAAGGAGAAAGAGCTTTTTATGATTTTCTAAATCATTGCAAAACATTTAACATACCTATTAGCGGATTACACTTTTCATCTGGATATACTTTAAGACAAGGAAAAAGATATGTGTTCACATGGGATCACAGCAGGTTTCCTAACCCAAAATCTCTTTTGAACAAAATTAAAAGTATCGGCATACATACTGTTGCTAACATTAAACCAGCTTTATTAAAAGACCATCCTTTGTACAAGAAAGCTGCGGCTCAAAACATTTTTTTAAAAAAATCATCCGGTACTTTTCATTCAGTTTTGTTTTGGGGAGGTAAGGGAAGTCTTTTAGATTTTACTTCTAAAGCTGCTCAAAAGTGGTGGAAAAAAAATATTAAAGAAAAATTGCTTAATTTTGGATTTGATACAGTTTGGAATGATAATAATGAATATGACATAGAACAAGATGATATTATCTGTAATGGTGATGGCAATAAAATTAACGCTAATGAAATCGTCCCAGCCCAAGCTTTATTAATGGTTAAAGCTTCAAGCGAAGAAATTTCAAAACAAAAACCAAATAAAAGAGTCTACACAATTACCAGATCAGGCTCTCTTGGCATTCAAAGATGGGCTGAAAGTTGGTCGGGGGACAATAAGACTTCTTGGCATACATTAAAATGGAACATAGCTATGGGGCTTGGCATGGCACTTTCCGGATTAGGAAGAATTGGACATGATATAGGTGGTTTTGTTGGGGAAAAACCCGATGATGAATTGCTACTAAGATGGTTTCAAGCAATGGCATTACATCCCCGTTGTTTAATGAATTCTTGGAAGTCAATACATACAAATTTACAGAACAAAAGATTCTCAAATTTAAACAATCAAACAAATTTACCATGGATGCATCCTAAGATTGTTAATTTGGTTCGAAAAGCTCTTAATCTTAGATATGAATTATTGCCCGTTCTCTATGCCGCTTTTTGGGAATATCATCACAAGGGGGAGCCCCCAATTCGCCCACTTTTTTTAGACTACCCTGAATCAAAAATATATGATCAGGATGATGTCTTTGCTATTACTGAGAGGATAATTGTAGCGCCTGTTGTTGAGAAAGGTCATCGCAAACGTAGTCTTTATTTGCCTAAATGCGATGAAGGTTGGTATGATTATTACAATATGAAGTTTATTGCTCAGCAGGGATATGTTGAACTTGAAGCTCCATTAGAAAAACTTCCGATTTTAATTAAAGGAGGTACAATCATCCCAAGAGCTAAAACACCTTGGTCTCCATCACCACACTCAGCACCAATCAAAGAAATAGTTATTTATCCCGCATTAAATAAAGGAAAAAACTTACAAAATAATTTACCAATAATTTTTGATGATGGAGAGTCATTGGAATATCAAAAGGGAAATTTTATAAGTCTTATTCCTAATCTTCTTTGGAATAATAAATCAGCTCGGTTAAGTTTTAAATCTAGTGGTTCAGGAATTTTGCCCAAAAGAAGAATATCAATAAATAAACCTCCAAAATGGAATATAAAAATATTATCATTTAAAGGTTTTAATTTAATGAATAAAACTAAATAAGATTATCTATTGTTTGCATGATAATTTCATTTAAAAAGATATTTCATGAAAATAAGTAAAACGATTATTTCTTATCTGAAAAAAGGTGGGGCAGATTTTTTTCTGTCTGTTCCGTGTAAACTTCTAGCCAATATGATTTCTATTTTGGAGAATGATAAAGATGTGTATTATTCAGCAATTCCCAGAGAAGAAGAAGGAATGGGAATATCTGCAGGGGCCTATCTAGGAAACAAATTACCTTGTATCATGATGCAAAATACAGGGATTGGTAATTCTGTGAATGCAATAGTTTCACTTTTACAGTTATATCAAATGCCTGTTGTTTTTTTAATCAGTTATCGTGGAACACCCGGTGAGCCAGTCGGCGCCCAGGCTGGCATGGCAAAAGTTACGGAAGAAATATTGCAAACATTGCGTATACCAATTCTGCATTGTGGTTCCGAGAAAGATTTGGATCAAATCAGTACATTTACAGCACACGCAAAAGTGATTGAAAATCCAGTAGCCATTTTATGTGATTTTAATTTAATGAGGGAAGATTAATGAACCGTTTTGAACTCTTAAAGTTATTACAGCCTATATTACAAGATAATTTGGTAATTTGTAACATCGGACTTCCTTCTCAAGAGTTGTATCACATAAAAGATCAACCAAATTACTTCTATATGCTTGGCAGTATGGGGTTGGCTTCTTCTATTGGATTAGGTTTGTCCTTATCAATTGATAAAAATGTTATAAGCATTGATGGGGACGGTTCTGTCTTGATGAATATGAATATGTTTGCAACAATTGGAAATAGAGCACCCAATAATTATACTTTGTTGATTATTGACAATGGTTCGTATGGTTCAACGGGAGATCAAAAAACATTTACTGATGAAAAAACAAGTTTGAAAGAAGTTGCGATCGGTGCGGGTTGTCACAATGTAATTGAATGCAAGGGTTCTGAAACACCATCGAATCTAAACAAAGCACTTGATGATAAAAATAATTCTTACGTTATTATTTCAAAAATTGATCCTGGTAATGTTTCAGTAAAACCCATTCCAATAAATCCGATCACAATAAGGGATCGTTTTAGAAAAACTGTTGGAAAAGTTGATTACCTATAATTTTAGATTAACAAAGCCCTTCCATTTTGAATACCAGTAATTTTGTTAATTATTGGAAAAGGTGTATACTGGCACAAATACGCTCTCCTAGATTTGTTTGTAAGATTATCACCTGATGAATGAGGTGTTAGGCTAGAAAAAACAACAATACTGCCTTTTTTAACTTCACATAATACAGTTTTTTTATTATTTATTTTAAGATACAAATCTTTGGTTTTTTTTGACCAATAATGTTTTAATACTTTAGTATTGCTGTTTAATTTGGTGGGGATGATTGATAAGGCACCATTTTTTTTAAAAGAATCATCTATTGCTAGCCAAATTGATATGTATGGCTCATGTTTAAATCCAACATATCCGGAGTCTTGATGCCAGCTAAAACTACTTTTTGAATTAGGCGCCTTGGTTACCAACTGTTCATTAAATAGATAAACTTTTTCTTTACCAAGTAAATGTTGAGTTATTTTTTTTACGATTTTTCCCTTTGCAAACTTATTAAGGGCAAAATATTTTTCACATCTATTATTTAAGAATTTTCTTCCATGATGAGAGATATCCCAAACCGAATTTTTTTTAAAGGCTTGCATTAGTGCTTTTGAAGAGGCATCTATTCTACTGAGTTGATCAGGTTTGATCATATCTTCTAAAATAATATAACCATTTTTAATAAAAGAATTTTTATCAATTTGCTTCATTTCTTGATATAATTGTATATCAATTTTTCTATGAGAACAAATGATGTTGTGTGTGTTGGATCTGTATTTCTTGATTATGTGGTGAGTTTGGAATCCATCCCGAAAAAACCTATAAAAGTTAAAGCTAAGCGAATTGAAAAGAAACTAGGAGGTTCTGCTGCCGTAGCTAGTTTTACAATTAAAAGACTAGGCGTACAATCAGAGTTTGTTGGTCGTTTTGGAGATGACGATGGGTCAAATTTTTTGAAATCGGAATTTGATTATTTTAATGTTAATTACAAAAAATCTCTATCAATAAAAAAATCATTCTCATCGCAAAGTTATGTTTTTCAGGATAGCAAGGGCGAAAGATTACTTGCAGCATATAATGAAAAAAGATTACTAGCCAATAAGTCTTTGCCTAAATTTATTTTTTCTAATAAAAAAACATATCTAGTTGACCTTAACTGGATTGAAGCAGCTTGTTATATTGCTAAAAAAACTCATGGGAAGAAGATTAATTGTATTGCTGATATTGATAATTTTAAAAAAAATAAAAAAATTGAACAAATTGTAAATAAAGTTTCCCATCCAATTTTTTCAGAAACTGGATTGTTTGAATATACAAAAATAAAATCCATAATTAGATCGTTAAAATATTTGTATAATAAAAAAAATAAATTTTATGGTGTGACACTTGGATCGAAGGGAGTTTATTGGGTAGACAACAATGTAATATATCATTGCTTTGCACCTAAAATCAAAGGTGTTGAAACAAATGGTGCAGGTGATGTTTTTCACGGTGCTTTTGCAGCATTTATTCATAAAAAAATGACAATAGAAGAATCAGTCGAGTTAGCAACAGCCACAGCTTCTTTAAAATGCACGAAAGCAGGAGGGATACGTTCAGTGCCAAATTATAAATCTGTGAAACAATTTGTAAAAAAAATCAAAACATCAGCTGTTGGGTGAATAATATAATGAAAAAAATTTTGATAACAGAGTTTATGGAACAAAATAGTATCAATTTTATATCTAAAAAATTTGATATTACCTACAACCCTAAACTATGTAAAAACGTAAAAGAATTAGTTTCTCAAATACATCAATTTGATGCCATTATTGTTAGAAATAAGACCCAAGTTAATGAATCAGTTTTGCAAAAAGCACGTAATTTAAGGTTTATTGGAAGGCTAGGAGTTGGTTTGGATAATATTGACACTAGTTTTTGTAAAAAAAATAATATTTTTGTTCAGCCTGCAACAGGAATGAATGCTGACTCAGTTGCTGAATATGTTATGAGCTGCACCTTGTCCTTATTAAAAAATATACCCTTACTGCATCAAGGAACAATTACTGGGCAATGGCCAAGAAACTCTATTGAATCAAGAGAATTACAAGGAAAGACAATAGGTTTACTCGGGTTTGGCATCATTGGAAAGAAAGTTAGCAAGTTAGCAAAAGCTTTCGGATCAAAAATTATTGCTTGTGATCCGTTTGTTCCATCGTCTACGGAAAGGAAATACAATATTTCTCTTGTGGAGCAGCAAGAGATTTTTGAAATAGCTGATGTTATAACAATTCATCTTCCGCTTAATAATGAAACTAAAGATTTATTAAACTACAGTTCTTTTTCCTTAATGAAAAAAAAACCAATAATTATCAATTCATCAAGAGGATCCATTGTGAATGAGAGAGATTTAATTAGGTCTTATAAGGAAAATTTAATCAATGGTTTTGCTTTAGATGTTTTTGAATCAGAGCCGATTAAAGGAATTTTCTATAAAGAGATTAACAATACTATGAACTGTATACTTACCCCACATGTTGCTGGTGTAACCAATGAATCTAACACTCGTGTTAGTCAATTCATTGCTGAAAAGTTAATTAAATTTTTTGAAAAAATCAAAAACTAAACTCACTCATCAAAACCATTCTATTTTCTTTGATCGAAAGTTCAGCAGCTTCTCCCATTGCTACAGCCATTAATCCATCGTTCAAAGAAACTTCGGGTAATGAGTTATTTTGAATAGCACGTATAAAAGCTTTATGTTCATAAAATGTTGAGCCATGATGGTGACCTGCTTCAAGAATAGTCTTATCTACTACTATCTTTTCTAGTTTGACCTCATTATTTTTTCTAAAGCCAATTCTAAAATCTGATGATGCTATACCCGATTGATGTGAAGGCACACCTGTTTCAATTTTTCCTTTTGTGCCTACAGCGCACAATTCTTCTTGATGTTTTGAGTTTTCAGCGAACATACATAAATCCAAAAGCGCTCTGACACCATTTATAAAATCAACAATTACGTATGCATTATCAATAATATCAGGGGTTTTTCCGTTATATTTTTCATTTAGGTGATTTACGTCTTGGTGTCCGCTGGCATATACTTTTGAGGGTTCACTTTGCACTATCAATCTCATCAAGTCAAAAAAATGACAACATTTTTCAATTAAAGTCCCCCCTGTATTAAATGTAAAACGGTTCCAGTCATCAACTTTATGTAAAAAAGGAAATCGATGTTCCCGAATGGACAGCATATGTAATCTACCAATAGTTTTATTATGTATTTCTCTAATCATTTTTTGGATTGGCGGCATGTACCGATACTCCATTGCCGTCCAAATAATACCAGGATAATCCATTGTTAAATTTGCAATTTCTTTGCAATCTTGAAGGGTTGTACATAGTGGTTTTTCAATTAATAGGTGTGCATTGGACTTAGTTATGTCCTTTAAGATTTCAAGATGAGTAAAATTGGGCGTTGCTACAATGTAAGCATCAGCTAAATTCGCGTTAATTAGATCATGGTGATTATTAAAAGCCGGAATATCCTTTTTTAGCAAGGTTAAACTTTGATTAAGTGATTCACTGTTAGTATCAGATAAGGCTACAACCTCAGCTTCATCAATAATTTCAATATTACGAATGTGTTCTCGACCCATGGCACCCGCTCCAACAATTGCGTATTTTATTGTCATAAGGTGTAAGTTGGTATTTTCATTTTTTTACCAAGTTGAACTAGTTGATCATAAACATTACCATAAGTAAAGGCCACATGATGTTCCAATCCCCCCTTAAACATATTTTCTGCTTTATAAGCGCTATTTTTGCCAAACCTTATAACACCAGATGTTCCCGAAAAAGAATTTGATCTATCCATTACTTTCCCTTTGAGGAGAAAAAATTGAAGTCTGTTTTGAGCTTTTGAAACTCTAAAAATGGTAATTGTACCTGGTTTTAAACTAAAGTCATGAAGCAAAGGTTTTTTTCTGTTAGAATGAATTCCCGATTTTGCTGTTCCTTTTTTGGCCATACTTATTGGGGCTAGCCCACAATGCCAGAATACGACAGAATTATCATCTTTATCAATATCAACAATATCTACAAGTAAAGAAGGATTGCCATTTAATTGATTCAAAATATTACAACTAATGCTTCCCAAAACATCTACCTCACAAGCACAACTAATATTTTTTTCATTCATCATAGCCATAGGGCCACAGGAAGCGCATCCATAATCTGCAAACATTTCTGGCCAACATTTAACGGCAAAAGCATCTAATTTATGTTTCTCTTTTAAACTTTCGAGGCCATGATAAATTGAAATACTTTTATTAAATTCAACTTGGTGTAATTTTTTAGTACCCTTTAAATATTTTGTTATTGTTTTTTTTGTATCCTGAATTTTAGTATTTGCAGTATTTTTTGATTCTTCAAATAGTCTTTCAAGTTTCAGGTTTTTTAGAGCAAAATTAAGCCTATTTTTTATTTCAACTTTATCATAATCACAAGTATCAAAGCCATCTGGCCTTTTGCCAATAATTCCAATTGTTTGTTTCTTCGCAATACTGAGTTTTTGTGGGAAATTCACATTATATAAATGAATTTTTTTCCATTTTGTTTTCTTATTTTGTTTGTTGTTTTTTTTGATAAATTTTGAGAAAAAAAGCTTTGTATAATTAATGTTACTTTTATGAATGATAAAATCCGGCACAATGTTATTTTTTATTAACGAATGCATGCCAAGATTAAGTCCACAAATAGAGTTTAATCGTAATCTTTTGCCAGTGCGAGGTTCAGGAAAAGCAACTATACAAATTGGTTTTTTTAATATTTGCGCAAAATGTAAAATAAATTTAGCATCTGTGAAAGTTGTTTGAAATATAATAATTTTATCACAATTCTTTTTTTTTGAAAAATTGTATGGTATTTTTGGCTGTATCGTCGTTAGTTATTAAATGATTTATGCCTATTGTGTTTTTTGTGCAAGTGTGTAAGATTTTTTTACCCTCGATAAATTTTTTTTTTGCAAACTTAATATCAAAAGTTTCTCTTGCTAGACCTAAATATCCGATCATTAAAAGCCTCTATAGTCATTAGTAAAATTTCCAGATTTATTCACTTTGAAGCCCTTATCAAAATAAGTTTCAAGTGATTGAGCTTTGCGTTCTGTTAAATAATTTAATTTTTTGATGAAATTTACAGAGTCTTTTGATAGTTTATGTTTTACTTTTTTAATATTAGGATATTCATTAAAAGCTTCTAACCATATAGTTCGCCCTGCTAGGTAGCCGGAAGCTCCATTTTTATAAGCTAACTTTAAACAATTATAAAAAGATACTTTACTCATACCAGATGAAAGCATAACCCAAGGTTTGTTTTTTGTGGCTTTGCCAAGATCGTTGAATGCTTTTTTAGTTTTATTTGTAATGTTATTTTTTAATTGAGAGCTATTTACAGGGCTTTCGAGTTTAAAAATATCAACTTTATATTTATCTTTTGCAAATTCTTTAACACTTTCTATTACATAATTGGTTTTTTTTTGATGCTGCTCGCTGTATCCTGTCATGTGATTAACTTCGTTTTGAAAAGGATAAACAAGCAATTCCAAAAGAAAAGGAATACTGTATCTTTCACATTTATCACCTATTTTTTGGATATATTTTTTTTGATGTACCAGAGATTTTTTTTCAGAATCAGGTCTATACCACGCCAAAACTTTAACTGCATCACCTCCAACTTTTTTAATTTTTTCTACAGTCCAATTTTTAATATTTTTCGAATACCTACCCTTTTTCGTTTCTCTGAATTCATGATCTTCCAAAGTAATGATTAAACCTTTAGATTTATTATTTTTTAGAATATTGGGAATAGAGTAATGAGGGTCCAAAAGAGTTGCTGAAGTTAATGGTGATAAATTAGAAGAAATTAAATTTTTACACTCAACTACTTCCTTATAAGAATGCTTTCTTTTTTTTGCTGCAGAGATGATTTTAAAGATGGGAGGTCTTTGGTCAACAGCTAACATTTGAAAATGATAAAATTCACTGCAAAGTTTTTTTAAATGTATGAGTTTGCCAAGTAAGTTTTTATTCATGAAAATTTTTCTACTTTAATATTTTGTTACCTGTTATTGATTTCTTAGTCAATTTTTCCATTTTTTTTTATCTTTTATTTTTGTCTTCTAACTAAATATCATTAAATTATCATAATCTTTAATAAAATTCTTCCTTCAAAGAGAAATTAACCCCAACATTCCCCGTGGTTGGTGGTATAATGATTTTATGAATATACTAAAATACCTTTTGCCATGCATTGCCTTGTTATTTTTTTCCACCACAGTGGTTTATGCCGATGACCACAACAACAAAAAACACTACGACAAGGATGGAAAAAAATATCATCTAAAAAAGTGGGATAAAAAAGGAAAAATGATGTGGGGTAAAAAGAGAAAGCAAGGCAGTTCGTTTGCAATGATTGAGGCTCAAGGCAGACTGTTTTTATACAATAAAAAAACAGGAGATGTATGGGTGTGCAATGCCTTTAAAAAAACCTGCGAACAACTGGTAGTCGAAAATAAAGACACAGAATAAACTCTCAACATCCCTCGTGGTTGGTGGTAGATTGATACTGTAAAGCTAAGAAGTAACTAATTTAAATACCCTAAATGTTGTTTTTGAATTTCAATCATTTTATCCAACAATTTTTCAGCTTCAACAGCGTTATCTACCACAGGATCAGCTAAAAGTGCCTTTATAGCTTTAGATTTTGATTTTTCTAATATAGCTTCTGCAGTTAATCGCATTACACTGGTTTGATTCATCAACAAGGATGCAAAATCAGCAGGGTAATTTTCCAATTTCAGGCCACACACACCTTCTTTATTTACAATGCCTGGAACTTCGACAACGATATTATCTGGTAAATGTTTAATATATCCTTTGTTAGGAAGATTAACTGCTGCCTCCTCATAATTAAGATCATTCACTATACCTTCAATAATAGTAACTATTCTTTCTTTTGGTTTTTTATTAAGATCAAAATAATCCAAGTAAGACTTTTCTGAATCGTAAAAGGTCAAACAATGTTTTCTGTACTTAGTATAAAAGTCCAATATAGCCTCATGATCAGCAACACTATAAGCCCACTGAATATATTCCCCTAAATGACTGTCTGTTGTAATTGGTAGATAGTTATATTTATTAAACAGTTCAAAAAAAACTCCCCTCTCACCACCTGGTTTTTGTGATTGCACTTCATGATCGTTAATGTAGTTTTTAAAATAATAAGGTACTTTTTTTCTTATCAAAGGATAAGCATCTTTTCCACTATCCTTGTATCTTGCTTCTACTAGAATGCTAAAATGATTTAATCCACCTGCCCTGTATTCAATATTATCAAAAGTGGTATTCATAATATCCGGCAACTGTCTTTCCATCGAGGCAATCTCATGACAAAGGCCGACAAATTTCATATCTGGATATTTTGTAGTAACTGTTTGGCAAACTCGTTGCATAGGATTAGTGTAATTAAAAACAAATGCATTTGGACAAATTGCATTTATGTCATCACAAATTTCTACTATTGGCGGAGTGACTCTCAGTGAATGAAATAAACCTCCCGGTCCACCATTCTCACCAAATACTTGTTTGAAGCCATATTGCAGAGGCACTTTCCAATCTTGATCCCACAAATCAAATCTCGGAGCAACTTCAATAGAAATAATACAAAAATCTGCATTTTTTAAAGCTTCTTTACGAGTTGTAGTTGCTTCAATAATAAAATTTAAATTTAACTTATCATTAAAATTTTTTGCAATAGTTTCAGAATTTTTAAGTGCTTCAGCATTTATGTCATGAAGAACAATTGTACTACCAGCAAGGACATTAGATTTAAAAATATCTCCTATTGTACCTAACCCAAAATTTGTGCTACCTGCACCAATTAATACTATTTTATTCATCTTATCCTTTTACAGAACCAGCTACTAGACCTCTGATGAAATATTTTTGTAGTAAAAAGAATATAGCAAGAGGGACAGTCATTGAAACAAAAGCTCCTGTAGTTAAAATTTCCCAATTCTCCCCCCTAGATCCGAGTAACTCTCTTAATTTAGCAGTAATAATTATTTCACTAGGAACTTGGTCCAAAAACACTAATCCTACAAGCAGATCATTCCATACCCATAAAAACTGTAAAATAAATATAGAAGCAAAAGCAGGAATAGACAAAGGTAATATTATTTTTGTGAATATATCATAATGAGTTGCTCCATCTACTCTTGCAGCTTCTATCATTTCATGCGGTAATGATTTTATAAAATTTCTTAAAAGAAAAGTAGTTGAAGCCAAACCAAATCCCGTGTTCGCCATCCATACACCTGGATATGATTTTGAACTTACGTTAAATAATGCCCCTATATCGTTATAAATGCTTAATAATGGTATTAAAGACATTTGTAATG
>MPLX02279532.1_pt1 | contig 18243 bp, 13 predicted proteins | sample 1617341 | NCBI WGS metagenome assembly MPLX02 (sample SAMN05944804, study PRJNA350692) | marine metagenome | biome: marine; feature: ODZ; material: water; isolation source: 120 m water sample filtered on 0.2 um supor filter | place: Pacific Ocean | collected 2012-04-08 | depth 120m m | reverse complement strand
GGTCGAAAACGATCTGGCAGGAACCGACACTCTTCGTTTGGTTTTTCGTGCTACCACCGATAAAGAGGAAGGGCAAAAAGGTTTCAATCCTCTCAAAAGTGCCCAGACGATGCTCGGGCTTGAGAAACTTCAACAGTGGCTGTTGCAGAAGGACGGTTCCAACGAACTTGACGCGATCAGAGGTTTGCAGATCGACAAAGTCTATTCTCCCGTCACCTATCTCGACTACTACCGCTCAGGACTGGATCGCTTGACCGACAATGAAGTCGAACGATTTTTTTCTGACATGCGTGACAATGAAGGACCCGCTTTCATCGACGAAGAGGAAAAACTCCTTTTGGTTACGATGCGGATGCGTGTCAGCGGCTCCACAGCCTTTCTGGAATTGAGAGAACTCTTAAAGGAAAAGATCCCCCGGATTTTGCCTCACCTTTCGGTCAGTTTCACTGGAGGACAGGTACTCACCAGTGAGTCGGCCAACAACATCGCTCAAGGACAGATCCAGAGTGTTTTCCTGGCCCTCGCTGTGATTTTCATCATTCTTTCCTCACTTTTTCTTTCCTGGAAGATGGGAATCATCGCGCTCTTTCCAAACATTGTTGCAGTACTTATTTTTTTCGGCACGCTTGGCTGGTTGAGTATCCCGATTGGAGTCACCATTTCGGTAATCGCTGCTATTGCTCTTGGAATCGGGGTGGATGATACCATTCATTTCCTCAGTCATTACAACGATACCGCCAAAAAGTTGCGTGACAAACGGGAGGCCTCGATGGCGACTTTGCCCCATGTAGTCCGCCCGATGATCCTCACCACCATTGCACTCAGCGCAGGATTTATCCTCTTTGTGCTCTCAGACATGGAATCCCAAATCCTCTTCGGAACACTTACGGCTTTCACACTCGTGGTCTGTCTGGCCACCGACATGACTTTCCTGCCTTCGGTGGTAATGGAAACCGGAATGATCACCGTTTGGGATTATGTGGGATTGAAATTCGACAAGGCTTTTGTAGAAAACATCGACCTTTTTAAAAAAATGACCGTACGGGAAGCAAAGATCGCGACCTTGATGTCATTCACTGTCGATCTGAAAGAAGACGAAGTGCTTTTCCGCCAGGGGGACATGGGACGTGAGATGTTCGTGTTGCTCAATGGCAAGGTTCGGATTTACCTCGAACAGGGGTATGAGCAAACCGAACTGGCGGTTCTGGAAAAAGGTGCGACCTTTGGGGAAATGGGGCTCTTCCGGGGAGCCCAGCGAAGTGCTGGTGCCGCTGCGTCAGTGACTTCCAGAATGCTCGTCATCAATCATGACAGCCTGATCCGATTGCGTAAACGTAACCCAAAAATCGCTGCCAAACTTTTTTTCAACCTTGCCATGAGGCTCGAAAATTCATATCGACAGACGCATCAGAAAATGTTGGCAGGCCTCCAAAAATCAGGAAATTTCGGTACCGAATTGAAAGGTCGGTTCAACAGGAAATTCGATGACCTTTTCTCTGGCATTTCAGAACGCAAACGTGAGAAATGGATCCAATCTTCCACCATGATTCACATCACCTCAGAGGGGGTGCTTGATGCGACGGAAATCGACGACGACAGTTGGCTGATGTTGAAATCAGGTCAAATCGAAATCCGATGCAGGGAAGAGGAGTCCTTCCAGTCCCTTGCGCAAAGAAATGGGGGAGATTTGATCGGCAGGGCAGAAATGCTGACAACAACAGAAACCGGCACGATAGAATTGAAGGCTTTAAAAGATTCCGAAATCCTCTGCATCGATCCGGATCAGCTGGAACTACTGAAACAAAAGAATGTACGACTAGCAGCAGAATGGACCGAACAACTGGTTTGTGTCCTTTCCGACCAGCTTGAAGAGGCAAACACCTACCTTAAATTTACGAGTTGATTCCTTCTTATATAAGGTCCTCAGAAATACTGGAGTCCTTCCTTCATGCAACAGGTTCATTGAAAATCAGGATGATCCGAACGTTTGGGGATGTGACTCATTGCTCTTTCTGTTAGAGCTGTGATAGTGAGACTGGGATTCACTCCCAGGTTGGCTCCAATCATACTACCATCACAGACATAGAGGTTGTGGTAATGAAAGACCTGGTTTCGGGAATCGATGACTCCCTCTGAACTGTCTTTTCCCATGATTGATCCTCCCAGAATATGAGCCGTGGTAGGAACATTAAAAAAAATTTCGGTCAGGGCCGTCATGGGTTTTCCACGAAAGCGGCGGGCCATTTTCTCGGCAAATTGATTGGCGGGCTCGATGAAAGGAGGAACACGTTTCCCTTCCGACTGAAGGGATTGTCTCAAGGGATTCCACCAGCATCTTTTGAGTCTCATCCGAAAAGAAGTATCACAAGTCTGCATCACCAATAGGATGATCGATTTTTCCGCCCAGCCAAAGATCCTGAGGGTTTTTAAGAATTCCAGGGGATGCAGTACAACCTCCAACAACCAAGCAACAATTCTTCGCCATCCCGGAAGACTATGGGTCATCAACGTCGCCGTCAGGCCCATCACATCAGATCCCTTCGGATAGCGAACGGCTTCGATCTGGGTCTCATCATCGAGCGTGAATCCAGATCCGATGGCCACCCCCTCGCTCAAATCGTCAGGGGACTCATCACAGCGGATTCCAATCAGGGATTCCGAATTGGTCCTCGCACCATCTCCCAATTTTGGACTGAGCTTTGGCAGGGAACCACTGTTACGGAGTTTCAGCAGTAGAGGCAATGTCCCCAAAACCCCTGCAGAAAAAACCACTCCCCTGCATTGGAATGAAACCTCCACCCTGGGTCCATTACGGATGCTCTCCCTGCAACTGATGCGGTAGCCCCTGGTTCCATCCGATTTTCCGTCAAGGGGTTTAACGTCGATGACCTCGGTTTCGGGAAAGACCTGAACTCCCTGTTTTTCTGCAAAGTAGAGGTAATTGAAATCAAGGGAATTTTTCGCACCATGCCTGCACCCCACCATACAACCTCCGCAAAATTGACATCCCGTTCGTTCTGGACCGAGACCACCAAAATACGGATCGGATACGGTCACTCCGGGTTTTCCAAAATAAACACCTACCGGTGTCGGAGCAAAAGAGTCCCCAAGCTTTTCTGAATCAGCAGCCTCCTTCAGCATCCTGTCAGCAGGACCGAGATGTGGATTTGTTTCAGAACCAAGCATGGTCCTCGCCTGTTGGTAGAAGGGAGGCATGACTGATTCCCAATCGTCGAGTTCCTTCCAAGCCGGGTCCTGCCACACTGAAGGTTTCGGTTCCAACAGGACGTTGGCATAAACGAGCGAACCTCCTCCCACACCAACCCCGCTGAGGACCCATGCATGACGGAAGAGACTCAGACGGAAAAAACCGAACCAGCGTATCAAAGGAGCCCAGAAGTAGCGTTTCAGGTTCCAGTTGGTTTTGGGGAAATCCCTAGGTTTCCAACGTTTCCCCATCTCCAGTACCGCCACACGATATCCTTTTTCGGAGAGACGGCATGCACTGACGCTTCCTCCAAATCCCGAGCCGATAACAATGTAATCAAAATCGTAGGATTCCTTCATGGATTGCAAACTGGAAGAACATGATCTGCTTCAGAGAATACAAATCATCAGTAAAAACTATTGAGATCCATTCCCTGATAAAGGTGGCCGACTTGATCACTGTATCCGTTAAACATTAAGGTGTCGACTTTGTCAAACCAGTTTCCCAAAGGACGTTCCCTTTTCTGGGACCACCGCGGATGATCAACTTCCGGATTGACGTTCGCATAAAATCCATACTCGCTTGGTCCTGCAGACATCCAAAGGCTCGCTGGCATTTTATCGGTCAGCTCAATGCGTACGATTGATTTGATGCTTTTGAAACCATATTTCCAGGGCACAATCAGTCTCCAAGGCGAACCATTCTGTTTAGGCAGGGGTTTTCCATAAACACCTCCAACCATCAGCGTAAGATCGTTCATGGCTTCATCGAGCCGAAGTCCTTCAACGTAAGGCCAAGGATAATGCCCCATGCGCTGTCCTGGTGCAGCTTCAGGATCAAGAAAGGAAGTGAACTTCACAAATTTCGCATTCCCCAGGGGCTGGACCTGATCCAATAATTTTCTTAAAGGGAATCCATCCCAGGGAACGACCATCGACCAGGCTTCCACACATCGAAATCGGTAGATCCTTTGTTCCAAACCAAACAGATCTGCAAGTTCTTCGGAACCGAACGTACGCGGTCGATGGACCCGTCCTGCAACTTCCAAAGTTTGCGGAGGGTTTTTCCAGTCTTCAACAATCTCTGCAACTTCCTTTTTGTCGGTCGTAAATTCATAGAAATTATTATAATTCGTGACCAGTTTTTCTTCCGTCAAACCATTGAATGTCTCACTGAAATCGGAGTTTTTGTTCGAAGGAAAACCGTTTTGGACCGAAAATAAAGGTTTCGGAATGGGAAGTGTTGAAATTAAGCCCAGACCCAATGCTTTAAGAATGGACCTGCGGTTCCAGAAACGGGTTTCCGGGGTGACGGTATTTTCACTCGGATTACAGAATGTTTGAGCCATGTTCTTTTAATGAAAGAAAAAAAGGTCGGGTTTCGATATCTGTGATGCAAATGAAGCCATGAACCGATCAGGCAAGTAAAGACCACAAAATCAGTATTATTTCGATTTTCATTTAGAAATATAAGTCTGCCTACGCATTTAATGAAGAAAAGGATCCTCGGATCCATTCAGGAAGGATGAATATTCGTGGAATCGTCTCGAAACTTGAAGATTCCCGGAGGGGGGTATCAGACGGGTTTATGGAAAATATTTTCTTTCGGTTTATCCTGTTTTTTCTTGGAATAGAGTTCTTCTTCAGAAGGCAGTTCTTTTTCAAAAATGTTTCTCCGTCTCGGATTATCGTCGTGTTGGATCTCCTGCTTTTTTGAATCAGATTCTTTTTTTGGTGCCTCCTTTTCTTCAATGAATTCTTCGGTTTTTTCCTCTTTAGGAGTTTGATCACCGCGTATTTCACGGATGATTTTTTTCATTTTATCAAGAAGTTCCGGAACCCCCTTTTCCTGATAAATTTCAGGCAGCATTTCTGAAGCTTTCTCGAAATGACTGAACTGTTCCGGAGAGAGCATTTTTGGGATCCTGGAAAGACTGTGGAAAAGCAACTGCCCCACAACGGCATATTCACGAATCATCATCGGACGTTCCTCATGCGGAACCTTTTTGAGCTTCTGGACGCTTCTCGAAATTGCATGCATTGCTTCATTCAGCAGGCTTTCGATCACTTCTCCCTGTCCTTCGTTTCCTGCGCGGATTGCAGAAAGCAACATCGTCGCCCGTTTACGGAAAAGCAGACACTCCGCATAACTTGCATGAGGATCTTTTTCAGAAAAACGTTTCAGGATTTCCAGCATTTCCTTGCGAACATTACGTGCCAGAGGAAGTGCAGATATAGGAGCAAGATAGGGATTGAGAAGTTTCATCACCGATTTGCTGTTTCCACCAGCCTTGAGATTTTCCATCTGAAGTGATTGCAGGTCAGGGGGAATGCTGACACGAAACTGCTTCAGCAATTCATCCAGATAACGCGTACCCCGCTTGATCAACTGCTGCCGATCGTATTGCTCAACTGCGTTGGAAGAAGGATTTGATTTGGAAGAAGAACCGGAAGTCGGTGATTCTTGATCTCTTGTGTTTTTCTCTTCTGAATCATCCTGAGAGAGTTCCTGCCGGAAGAGATCCTTGAGGGAAACCAGGTAACGATTTTGTGCTGTGAGAGCCAGACGAACCCTCTTTTCATCCAATGGAATCCCCTGAACCTCGGCCATCGACAAAAGGAATGCATCACGATTGAGCAGAGCGTCTTTGCCATCGGTTTTGCGGGTCATCATTTCTACAAGATCCAGTCTTGCATTCGAATTATGGGGATTAGAGGCAAGTTCATCCACCAATTTCGGCGCTTCTTTCAACCCGGAACGGGCCACCATCCTGGAGCCACTGTTTTCGAGTCTCGACTGGTTATTTGAAGAAGGTCCTCCTTTGATCACTTTTTTAAGAAAACCCGTCTGGACATTAGTTCTTCTTGCAGAAGAATGCTGCGCCAGAAGTTCATTCAGGTCACGTTCCAGAATTTCCCAGAGGTTCCAGGGTTGATCGAGTTCCGGGAATTCTTTTTTAATTTCTTCAGGGATGGTCATGCTTTCTCCTGGGTTACCCGCGCTGATTAACTCTCATCATTCATTTCTTTTTTTTAATGTTCCATGCGAACTCAATATTCAACCCTGAACTCCAAAAAATCAACCGAAGAAGACTCAGAAATTTGGATTTGATCCACTCTCGCGTGGGGAGGTCCATTTCGACACCAGTTTTCGAACTGTTCCATAAGTTCAGATTTTGCCGAAGCCAGGATTTCTACCCGTCCGTCATCCAGATTCCGGACGCTTCCAAGGATTCCAAGTTCCATGGCTTTTCTCCATGTGGCATCACGAAAACCAACTCCCTGAACCCTTCCACGGACAAGTATTTTTCGATGGAGATTCATACTGAACAAGACTGTGTGGTGGAAGACAAAGGAAGCACTGAGTAAAAAATCATTCCCGGTTTGGATTCTCAAAAATCCTCCAGAATCCTGCGATGCAGGTTTGGGTCAGAGATATCTTTGTTCGTAAATCTTGACCGTGTTGTTTTTCAGTAAACGCGCACTGTTTCGGAGTGGCTGTTTCCAGAGTCGGATAACCCGATTCGCCAGAAGATCAATGTCTTCCACAATCTTTGATTCTGGAGCAAAACTTTTTAGAGGTTCTCGCCTCCTAAGAGACTCGGAGGTTTTTGGATCGAAAAATAAATGTCCAAAATAATCACAGCGCAGGGAAAGGTTACGTTCCAGTGTTTCATTCATCTGATCCACCACAACCAGGTCTTCCGGATTGCGTCCCTGGTTGAAAACGATACGGGGTCGGAACTTGAGCCAGTCTCGATGGATGCTTTCCGCAACTTCCTTATCAATCTCGGCCAAGGTGTGGAGGACTTTTCTTAAGGTAATGACCCCGGAGGTAAGGGGCTGGTTCAGGCACTCCTGAAACGATTTACGGAGGAAGGTATTTCTGGGTAATTGAAGTTCGATGCGGCGAAGGGCAAGGTTTTTCAGGAATGTCAACATGTTCATGAGTGAGGTGTACTCAACGGTGCAGACCAGCATTCCATGATGACTCATGGCAAAAAAATCAAGCGTGTTGTAGGCACTTCCGCTGCCCAGATCAAGCAGGACGAAATCGGCATCCAACTTGCGCAGCTGATTCATCAATTTGTTCTTCTGCGCAGAGTGCAGATTCGCCATCAAAGGACTTCGTGCGTCCCCGGCAAGAAATTTCAAATTGGGATGAGAGGTATCAACAATAAGTTCTTCCAGGTTTCCGTAATGGGCACGCAGGTAATCTCCGATGCCTGGATTGTTATTGTCCAGTCCCAAGCAGGTGTGAAGGTTTGAGCCTCCCAAATCGAGATCGACGGCTACGACGCGACAGCCTTTTTCGGCCAGACTTACTGATAGGTTGGCGGTAATCACACTTTTTCCAACCCCACCCTTTCCACTGGCAACCGGAATGATCGTCATTTCTTTTGGTTGTTGCTGCTCTTTCATAATGAATCAATGTTCCGATTCAGACCTTAGAATCGGTTATTCAAAGCTTAGGTGATATGATTAATAATTGTCATGCAGATTCATTTCGATTTGCAACACCTTTGCCAGATTCATGGAATTCATCAACAGATAGAGGATGAATGAAGTTTTTGCTCCCTTTCATTGAGCTGGCGGCTCTGTGAGCTGTTTTCTTCGGTCTTCGGGGATCGGAACGGATTGGTGATCTTCGATATTTGTATAAACCCAGATGATTTCTCCGGTCGTGCTTAGTTCTTCCGAGTGTTTCTGAAAAAGCCCAAGTTCCCAACAGAGACTACTCCTTCCAAGCCTACCAATCCGAACGCCGATTTCAACATCTTCATCGTATGGCACCGGTTTCAGGAACTCAATACTGGCTTTTACCAGATGAAAATCTTTGCCGGAATTTCTTGCGTCGGTGACGTAGTTGAATCCGCAATGACGCATATATTCAGTAATCGCTGCGTCAAAATAGTCAAGATAGCGGGAATTGTAGACAATCCCCTGCATATCGATTTCAGAATAACGAACCCGATGCGGATGAAAAAATGGATAGCCTTCGTGTTTCATCAAAATGCCCTTGAATGAGGCTTTAATAATGAGATGACCATAAATCTCTTCCCTATTGGTTTAATATTTTTTAAAATAAAAAGTTAACTTCAATTATGATTCAAGTCCAACGATGAAGGAAAATCTAGATGGCAGCAGCTAAAAAACAAAAGACCGAGGTACATGAATATCAAGCAGAAATGCAACGTCTGCTCGACATTCTTGTTCATTCCCTTTACACCGACCGCGATATCTTCCTCAGGGAACTCGTATCCAATGCTTCGGATGCTCTCAGTAAAGTCCAATTGACGACATTGACGGAGGAGGTACTGGATCAGGAAACGCCTCTTGAAATCCGCCTTTCCATCAATGACAAGGAGAACAGCATCACCCTTGAAGACAGCGGCTGCGGTATGACCAAGGATGAGCTGATGCTCAATCTGGGCACCATTGCAAAATCAGGAACCCTGCAATTCCTACAGGAGATGCAGAAGGAAAACAAGTCCGCAGAAAATTTAATCGGCCAGTTTGGTGTTGGATTTTATTCTGTATTCATGGTTGCCAGTAAGGTGGAACTCGAAACACGCTCCTGGCATCCTGAAGGAGAAGCCTGGGCATGGAGTTCAGAAGGAGGTGGAAATTACGAGATCCAGCCCTCCAAGAAAAAAGATCGGGGTACCCGGATCAAGATCCTGCTCAAGGAAGATGCCAAAGAATTTTGTGGAGAATTCAGATTAGAGAATATCATCAAGCGTTATTCGAACTATCTGCCTTTCGAAGTAAAGATCAAAGACAAAGTACTGAACCAGGTAAAGGCTCTTTGGACGCAATCCAAAAACGATTTATCCGAAGAGGACTACCAATCTTTTTACAAGCAGTTTTGTCACGATCATGAAGATCCTGAACATCATCTGCATTTTTCAATCGATGCTCCGATCCAGTACCATGCTCTGATTTATTTTCCAAAAAATGTCAGCAATGAAGTGCTCTATGCGAGAGAAAGTCACGGAGTAGCCCTTTATGCGCAAAAGATTTTGATTCAGCAGGACAATGAACATTTGCTGCCTCCTTACATGAGGTTTGTGAGAGGACTCATTGATTCAGAGGATCTTCCGCTGAATGTGTCGCGTGAAAATGTGCAGAAGAATGTGCTCATAGAACGCATCAAAAAAAGTCTTACCTCGCGGATCCTGAAGGATCTCGAAACGATTGGAGAATCTCAGCCGGAGTTATACAAAAAGATATGGAAAAACAATGGGGTCCTGCTTAAGGAAGGCGTATCCAGTGATTTTTCAAATCGTGAAAAATTACTTAAATTATTGCGTTTTAATTCATCCCTCTCGGAGGATGAAAATGGATTGACGAGCCTTTCTGAATATGTCGGCAGGATGCGTGAAGAACAGAAAGAAATTTATTATGTCACGGGAGGTTCAAGACAGGCGGTGATGCTGCATCCAAATCTTGAATATTTCCGTGGACAGGGATTGGAGGTACTGTTCCTTTTTGACCAGATTGATGATTACATGATGGCGGAAGTACGGGAGTTTGACGGCAAACCCCTGAAAAATATTTCAGATTCCGAGATCGAGGGAATGGCAGACCAATCCAGCAAATCAAATCTCTCTGAGGAAGAAAAAAATGACTTGCTGACCTTCTTCAAAACTGAGCTTGGAGATCGGGTGGAAGATGTCCGGGAGTCAAAGAGGCTTGTCGACAGCCCCTGTTCGCTCACCAATCCAAAAGACGGGATGAGTGTTCAGATGGAAAAGATGATGAAGATGATGAACCAGGAATATCCTACTTCGAAACGCCAGCTTGAAATCAACCTCAATCATCCAATCAACCGTAACCTTTCTGAGTTGGTCCAGAAAAATAAAAGCAACCCATTCCTTAAGGATGCTGTGGAACAACTGTTTAGAAATGCGTTGATGATCGAGGGGTTGCTTGAAAATCCAGTCGAGATCTTGCCCCACATCAACCAGTTCATGGAGGATGCGGCAGCATATCAGATTCAGAAACTTGAAGGATAAATCCGGACCTGACTAATTAGCGAACATCTGGTTTGAAATTACTTCTTCGACCCTTAGAAGCCGTTTTTCAAAATCTTTGAGGGTATTGTCGATTTGGTCCGAGTAGCGCCGAAGTTCTTTGAGCTGAGTCATGTGAAGGGTGAGCAGTTCCTGCTGGTAGGGGAAATCGATTGGGTTCTGCTCTCCTTTTTCCATGAGGTATTCACAATCCTGAGTAATCCTATCCAGATCTCCTCTGATCGTCTGCAACATGAAACTGTCGATGGAATTCAGTTGTTTCCAGACCTCATCTGAATTTTTATATTCATCATTCAGAATGAAGCTGTGATCTTTCATGTATTTTGAAATCTGTTTCAGCAACGATTCGTAACGTCCCACAAGCTTTTCATAATCCTTCCGAAACGTTAGGATTTCATCACGCATCGGCCGGTTGAACCATTTCAAGAAACGGAAAACCTGTTTTTTGATCAGAGACATATCTGGCTATTAAGACCGTTGATGTGGCTTAAGGACACGAAGGGACTAAGAAAATATTATAGTTTTGAGTGTAAATAAGTCAAACTTCGGTTCATTTAGTACAATTCAAATAGATGAGGTAAAAGGCCTTGGCAGACTCAATGACAGGTTATGGTACATCTGAAATTCAATCCACAGAATGGCGCTGCACAGTGGAGCTACGTTCGGTCAATCAACGTTTTCTGGATATTCGTTTGAAGCTACCTGCCGGATTCCAGAATCGTGAAAAGGAATATCGGAATAAGATTAAAGGATTTTGCCGTCGCGGAAAAGTCGAATGCTCGGTCAAAATCGAACCCTTAGCAGGTGAAAACGGATGGGTTCTCGATGAGGATCGTCTTCAAGAAATGAACGGACTCGTCAGACTTATTGAGGATTCCTCTGAACATTCGCTGCAAGTCCAATTCCGGGACTTTATGCAGTTGGATGTGATCAAAAACCAAAGTCCCGATTTGCTTCCCGAATCCTGTGTGGAATTGATTGATCAATGTATGGTTTCAGCACTCCAGGAATTCAAACAGATGAAGTCCCAGGAAGGAGAAGCGCTCTGCACGGACCTTAACGAAAGAATGGTATCTTGTTCGAAGATGGTTGATGAACTGGAACAAGAAGCGCAAGGACAAGGAAAGGCTCATTTTGAAAAACTTCAGCAGCGTGCATGTGATCTGTTAGATCAGGTTGAATTGCAGCCCGAAAAACTGAACCAGGAACTGGCCCTTTTATGTGACCGTTATGACGTTAGCGAGGAACTGGTTCGTCTGAAAACCCATTTGGCTCACTTGGAAAATCTGCTGAAGGAACTGGAAGTCGGAAAGAAGGGTGAATTTATGCTTCAAGAAATCCTCAGGGAGGTGAATACCCTGTCCTCCAAAAGCAACAATGCCTTGATTTCCAGGATAGCTGTTGATTTCAAAAACGAACTTGAAAAAATGCGTGAACAGCTTTTGAATCTTGAATGATCATGTCTTCCATCACCCGATCTTAACGAAAACTTCAGCATTCAGTCTGCATGAAAATCACTCTCGCAGGGACTCCTGGTTCAGGAAAATCCACCATCCGTAAAATGCTAGCAAAGAATTATCAGCTTGAAGTCAAAGCAACTGGGGATTTTATGCGTGAAGCGGCAAAACGCCATGGCTATTCGGATATCACAAAATTCCTCGTGGGATACGTGAGTTCCCATCCTCAGGTTGACCGGGAAGTGGATGAGGAGCAAAGGCGATTCGGAGAAACTCATACTCACTTCGTCCTTGATGCACATCTTGGGTTTCACTTTGTACAGGATTCATTCAAAATCTGCCTGACTTGTAGTTTTGAAGAAGCAGGCAGAAGAATTTTCGAAGCGAAACGTCAGACAGAAGATGCAACCACCCTAGAAGAAGCCGTTGAAACCTGTCGTCGCAGGCGGTCAACGTTGAGAAAGAATTTTATGGAACTCTATCAGGTCGACATTGACGACTTTAAACAATTTGACCTGGTTCTTGATACCACAGAATTGTCTCCCGAGGAAGTATACGAAAAACTCGTCAAAGCAATCGATCCCCTTCAGGCCACAGGATAACTGCTAAATACTGTCATTCGTCCAGTCTCAATTCTGATCATATATTTATTTATGGAATAACCCCTGTCCTGTTTCCGGCACAGAGGTGGCTGAGACGTTCATCAAGCAAAGATCCCATTTTGGTTTCATGCTTCTAATTATTGAGATTACATCAGAGATGAAACATCCAACTCATGATCCCTAAGCAAGTTACCCAAAGTGATAAAAATAATTTCATTCATATAATTTATTTATATTGAACTTAATCAGGGAAGATAAGTTGTTTATATTTATTTTTGAATGATGAATCTGATCCAGTTATATACTTATATTTTAATCATGTGATATTAATGGGATTTTCATTCTCTCAAAAAAAATATTATTTCATTCCAAGATTTTCAATCATTCTATTATTGATCTTTAGTTTTACTTTAGGGTTAGTTTCACATTGTATCATTTATTTCCATCAATTAAATACTGGATTCAGAATTTTACACAGTTTGTTCATGGGCATATTATTTGATTTAATGATTGCCTGTTTATTTGTTTTTTGTGCTTTGATATTCATTTTTATTATCAGAGACAAATTTGAAAAGTTCATTATTATATTATTATTCTTTTTTTATACACTATTCCAATTCATAGATATCAATTACTATTTTGTGTTTGGCACTCATCTTCCTTTTCAAACAATAGAATATTTTAATCAATTAGATAAATTTTCAAGCAACATTCTGGACATAATCGGGAATTACACATTCATACTTTTTTTTGTAGCACCAAACATCATCTTTGTTTCATTAATGTGGAGGTATCCTTTAGTGAAAAGCAAAGTGTCCAATATTAATTTATGCATTTCCCTTTTCCTTATCATCTTTTTGGGTTCAGCTGCTGGAGTATATCCCAATTCGTATGTGGCAAAAAACATGAACGACCCCTTGACATCATCCGCATTGAATTATTTTTACTGGTCCAGAAAAATCGCAGATGATCAGAAAATCATAGCACCAATTGCTGCATTAAAAAAAATAGTGGATATGTTACCTGGTGAGATACCTAATGACAGCTTGTACAGGGATTTACCACTGGCAAGAGGTCAAACATCGAATTCGTGTGAAAACATCAAATCCAAGGTTCCATGGATAGAAGAAATGTGTTCACCTGAAAAAATGAATATTCTGATCATTCTTCTTGAATCCTTCCGTGCCTCAGAAATTGACAGTTACGGGAGTGAATTGGGTCTGACACCAAATTTTAAAAAATGGAAAAACAAGGGGATATTTTTTAAAAATTTCTATGCCAATGGCTTTCAAACCCGTCATGGTGAGGTTGCAACCTATTGTTCTGTCATGCCAAATTATGGCCAGACCGTGTTCAGTCACTATCATCAAAACCATTTTCTCTGTCTTCCTGAACTACTGAGACAATCAGGATACTCAACATCGTGGATCCATAATGCGGATGCTGCTTTTGACAATCAATTGTTGATGCTCCCTAAAATGGGTTTTGAAAAAATCATGGACCGCTTTGATTTTGATTTTGATACTGAAACTCTTGGCTGGGGATATTCTGATGAGGCATTATTCAACAAGTGGATTAAGTTTTTGGATCAGGAAAAAGCACCCTTTTTTTCTTCAGCTTTGACCATCACCAATCACCATCCCTTTGATGTTCCAGAAAGTTATCAGTATTTTAAAAACCGCAGTGTTCAAAATAAATACTACGAGGCAATCTCCTATGTTGACTCGATGTTAAATCAGTTTTTGATCAAGGCATCCAAATCAAAATGGTTTAAAAATACATTGATTTTTGTCACAGCAGATACCTCCAATTATCAAAACCCTCAACGACCCTATAAAAACTTTGAAGAATTTGTAAAAACAAGATCGCAAATTCCACTTCTGATTTTAGGAGGAGGAATTAATCATTCTTTTGAAGAACAACGTTTTTTCAGTCAAATTGACCTAGCCCCTACAATCATGGACCTTCTAGGGGTTCCATACCTGAGCCCATGGATGGGGCGCAGTATGTTGAATGCAAATAATGATGCAATAGCTTACACGAATCGCCCTGGAAATTATTGGGCTGTAATGAGTCAAAAAGGTCGTTATTATAATGAATCAAATCAAAATGATCATTACTTTGGTTTTCAAGAAAACGACGATTTAAAACTTGAATATAAACTTAGTGGGCGAGCCTGGATTGATACTACAAAATGGCTTTTACAGGAAAATAAGATATGGCATGAATGAATATTTTTAAAAATAAAATTATGATTTATTATTTTTACATACACATATCAAGATTCAATTTACAACTTTCAAGGAAACAGGTTATAATTTTTTTTATATTAAAGTACCTTCTCTTCCAAGCGCCCGTAGCTCAACTGGATAGAGCAACTGACTTCTAATCAGTAGGTTACACGTTCAAGTCGTGTCGGGCGCGCCAGTATTTTAAACACTTTAAAGTTAATATTGGTTTTTATAAATTCCCTGTGGTGTCCATATAGGTGTCCATCGTTCCGGTTTCACCACCCTTTTCTGTGTACCATTTCATACCTTTCATTTCATCTTCAGTGACTAGGTTGTAACGCTGGAAAGCCACGTCCGTTTTGTGGCCCGATGCCTGTTTGATCAAAAAGTGATCGTTGCCTGCAAGTCTAAGATTGTTGATTGCACAATGACGCAAATCGTGAAAGTTGAAATCACCTAGACCTGCTTTTTCAACCGCCTCATTGTACCCCTTTCTGTCAAACCAACGTTTTTCAAAAACGTATCCACCATGGATTGGACGTGGAATTTGCCTTAGATACTTTAAAATCCTGGGGTGCATTGGAATGACCCTGCCAGTTTTATTTTTGGTTTGCTTTCCGCTGAGTCGGATAAAACCTGACTTAAAATCGATTTTATCCCAGGTCAGTTTAAGGATTTCCGCTTGTCGCATTGGCAGGTAGAATGCTATCAAAACCGGACCCTTGAGGTGTTCCGGACAATGTTGTAATAGCAGGTTAAATTCTCCTGGATTCAAAACTCTTTCACGGACATTATTTTCCTCAAGTTGCTTGATTCGGCCTAAAGGATTGAATTCAAGTTTAGAAAAATCTACTGCTTTGTTGAGCATGGCACGGAGATTAGCAATATCACGATTGATGGTTGATGGTTTAACTGGACGTTTTTTTGTTTTTGATATTTCGGTCAATCTTAGTTTACGGAATTTTTCAATAAGTTCAGGAGTCAACTGACTCACTGGGATATTCCCTATCCGATTGATAAAGTTGTTTATACACAAACGTATATCATGATAGGTCCTTTTTTGTCTCACTTCTGCAAGATCGAGATACCAGTCAAGTAATTCAATGAGGTTTACCTCAGCATTTTTATTTTGGCGGATATACCTTCCTTCAGCCTTTGCAGTCTGCACCTCCCTGAGCCTGTTCTCTGCAGATTGTTTGCTTTGGCCGATGCGTTCCCTTTTACGTTTACCGCCGACATAGTATTCGATCCAGTAGACCTTTCCTGAAGCTTTGCGGAGCGTTTTTCCGCAGTTACAGGAAATGTTTTTAAGACTGTTACGGTTTTTACAATTTGGACATTCAATTAATAGTGCCATAGTCATTTCCCCTTTTTAAAATGTTCAGTGATAATCTCCTGGGATTGAGATTTCCCCCCAAGTACACAAAAGGAAGCAATGTAGCTTTCCAATTCTTTTAGCTCAGGACTCAGGTGAATCTCTTCTAGGATTTCTTCTTCAGTCAAATCGTTGAAATCCTTTTCTGCAGAATAATCATTCTTAAACTTTTCATAAATTTCAGACGAGAGTTCTCGTCTTTCCATATGTAGCTCTAGAAGGATGCCCTTCAGCCTTGAAATAACCTGTTCATCATAAACTCTTTTCTTTCTAAGCTCAGAACTGAGGCTTTTCCTCTCAGAGTATTCTGAAGTGAATAGACTGAGAATTGCACTTACATCCAAAGAGTTCCTCTCTCTCCATTCCCTAACGCGCTGGATATCATTCCTCTCCTCTCTTGTGATGTTTTTCATCTCACCTGAGCCAGTGATCAGCCAAGTTAGAGATAATTCAGGGTAGGCGTTATTGATTTTAGAACAGGTATCAAAACCAGGATCATTCGTTCCATTCGTGATTTTGTAAAGGTGCGCATAATCGAGACCTGTCTTTCTTGTGAATTCCTTTTTAGAAATTTCAAGACTTTGAATGAATAGGTTGAGTCGCTCTCCAGCATGATGTTGATTCATATTTGATGATCTTATTTGGTTATATAGCATATATACTATATCAATATTGATATAATACATATAACTAGCATTACCGTATAATTATATATATAGCATAAAATCAACAACCAACAAGGAATAAATTATGGAATTACTCTATACAGCTGAAGAAGTGCGCATAGCACTCAAGGTCAAAATGCCAACCATACGAAGTTGGATTCACCAAAGACGTCTACCTGTTGTCAAAGTGGGGCGAAATGTGAGAATCCGTGAATCTGTACTCAAGAAAATAATAAATGAGGGACTTGAGGCAGTTAAAGAGGAAAATTGCTCCAGCTCAACAAAATAATGAATAGCGCAGATCAAATTTTCTACCAAATCATTGATAGGACTCATGCGAGTCCATCTGGTAAAGAGAATCAATATAGTGGTCTCTGTCCAGCACATGATGATCAGTCTCCCTCATTAAGTATTACTAAGAAGCCTGACAAGGTTCTCTTGTACTGCCACAAAGGGTGTAATTTTAGTGAGATATGTCACTCCCTGCACTTAGAGGAATCAGAACTTTTCTTAGCAAGCAATAAAGAGCTTAAAATTGATGGGAATCCTTTAAAGAAAGCAGATGGGATTAAGAAACAAATTAATTCCAGTATACCCACTGAGCGACTAGTTCATTTTTATTCAAAAAAACATAAACAGTCTGTAACTGAATCCGCTCGTTACACCTACCACAATGAAGATGGAAGTGTCTTGTTCTATGTCATACGGACTCAGCCAAAGGAATTCAGACCCATGACTCCTGATGGAAAACTGAGTCTGGATGGCGTGGAAAGGGTGCCTTATAAGCTTCCTGAAGTGCTTCAAGGTATTAAAGACTCCCAGCTGATACTTTTACTTGAGGGAGAAAAAGACGCTGACAGGGCAGCTAAAATGGGTTTCGTGGCCACAACATTCCTAGGAGGTGCAGGCAAATGGCGGAGTGAATACCTGGAATATTTTAAGGACGCGGATGTTGTTCTAATACCTGACAACGACCAGCCTGGAATTAAGGGAATGCAGGACATTGCAGAACAACTTCATGGTACGGCAAAAAGCATAAAGATCCTTGAACTGCCTGGTCTAGGTGAGTGTGTGGACAAACACGGTAAGGACTTTAGTGACTGGGCAGACATCGATGGCAATACATCCGATGTTTTAAACGGCAATATAAAAGAGGCTGAATTATGGACACCTCCTCCAGATGATTGGTTAGTTCCGACTGTGCGAGGATATAGGGTTAATAAGGCCCTTCTTGCCCAGCACATTTCAAATGAGGAAGACGGTAACCTGATCTTTGTAAACCAGACTTTCTGGAAGTATGAAAATGGACTTTGGGAAAGGATGGAGGATGGTCAGGTCAAATCACAAATCCACAGAATTATTTCTGACAGAAAGGATGCTTTAGGATGTCTGACCTCAGCCCTGGTGGATGACATCTTCAAGCAGCTAGGAATGATCCTGATGGTACCTAGAGGTTTCTCCTTTAACCATAATCCCATGGTCCTGAACTTTAGCAACGGGACTCTTGATTTGGACAAGGGGAATTTTTCAGATTATCACCAGCGTGAGCTTTTCCAGAACATTCAGTTCCCGTTTGATTTTGATCGTGACCAGAAATGCCCATTGTGGATGGGTTTTCTAAAATCTCTAAAATTCGATGATGAAACGGTAAAGCGTCTTCAGGAGTGGG
>MPLX02296380.1_pt1 | contig 18282 bp, 21 predicted proteins | sample 1617341 | NCBI WGS metagenome assembly MPLX02 (sample SAMN05944804, study PRJNA350692) | marine metagenome | biome: marine; feature: ODZ; material: water; isolation source: 120 m water sample filtered on 0.2 um supor filter | place: Pacific Ocean | collected 2012-04-08 | depth 120m m | reverse complement strand
CCGTATCCGTCCCGGCTTCAGGGGGCCGCCGACGCCTCGCATATCTGGTCAGATGGAGATGCGGATAGCCGACGAAAACCTCGTTGCCATCACCGACTATCTGAACAACAAGATTATCGTTGCCGGAAACTCTCTGCGTCTGTGAGATATCTGGTTTGTTGGTATTTCCCGACATGACGTTCCATTACTCTTCAGGGGGCCTATATTGTCTTCTCTCTGGAATGAAGACTCAATTTAGCGAAATTTCCCCGTCGTCGAAAACCCACGCGGCACTTTCAGCCCGGCCTGTGCCCGTTTGCCGACCCAATCCTTGATGTCAGGGTCCGTGCGGGTTTTGTCGCCGGTTTTCCAGCTTAGCCCCTCTTGCAGCGTAAATGCCTTGGCGTCGGCCAGCCCGCCCCTGGCGAAGCGCTGTAGAATGTTGCCTCGGCCACGGGTCATTTCCGGTAACTCTTCAATGGGGAAAATCAGCAATTTGCGATTTTGCCCTACAGACGCCACATGATCTGCCCCATCTTCGATGATGGAGGCGACGGCCCCCTCCTCGCCCGCGCCCAGGTTCAAAACCTGCTTGCCGTTTCTGGTTTGGGCGATAACGTCGTTTTCGTTGACGATAAATCCACGTCCGGCATCTGACACAACCAGGATTTTTTTATCCGGCGTATAGACAAACATGTCCACCAAATCGTGCTCATTACCCAGATCAATCATCAGGCGCAAGGGCTCGCCGTGGCCGCGTCCACCCGGAAGCTTGTCGCAGCCGATAGTATAAAAGCGCCCGTTGGTGGCGAAGATCACCAACCTGTCCGTGGTTTGTGCATGCAGGACGAACTTGCCGCTGTCCCCTTCCTTGTATTTCAGGTCAGCAGTGTCCTCCGCATGACCCCTCATGGCCCTGATCCAGCCTTTGGCTGAACATATGACCGTGACAGGCTCGCGTTCGATCATCGCCTCCAGGGGCACGATAACGGCGCTCGGTGGCTCGCCAATGACAGTGCGGCGCGAACCGATCCCGGATTTTTCACCGAATTCCTTTTTGATTTCGGCGATTTCTCCTGCAATCACCTTCCAACGCTGTTTCTCGTCCCTGAGAAGGGATTTTAGCTCCTTCTTTTCCGCCGATAGCGCCTTGTTTTCCTTCTGGATTTCCAGTTCCTCGAGCTTGCGCAACTGGCGCAACCGCATGTTGAGGATGGCTTCTGCCTGAACGTCGCCAAGCTCGAACGCCTTGATCAGTTCCGCCTTGGGTTCGTCTTCCTCGCGGATAATGCGGATGACTTCATCAAGATTCAGGAAGGCGACGAGAAATCCGCCCAGAATTTCAAGGCGGTGTTCAATTTTCCCAAGCCGGAAACTGGTGCGGCGAACCAGAACCCCGTGACGGTGTTTCAGGAATGCCTGTAGCACTTCGCGCAGGTTCATCACCCGTGGCACATTGTTGGCATCCAGCACGTTCATGTTCAGGCCGAAACGGGTTTCCATGTCGGTCTGCCTGAACAGGTGTTCCATCAACATGTCCGGTTCGACGGTGCGATTTTTCGGCTCCAGAACAATGCGCAGATCGCTCGTCGATTCGTCGCGGATATCCGCCAGCATGGGCAATTTACGCAAATTCATCAGTTCGGCGATTTTTTCGATCAGGCGGGATTTTTGAACCTGGTAAGGAATTTCCGTGACCACGATCTGGTACTGGCCGTGTTTCAGATCATCCTTCTGCCAGCGGGCGCGCAGGCGAAAACCACCGCGCCCCGTCTTGTAGGCCCCGACAATGGATTCGCGGGATTCGACCAGTTCGCCGCCGGTCGGGAAATCCGGTCCGGGGACCATGTCCGCCAGCTTGTCGAATGTGACGTTGGGAAATTTGATCAGGTGGGTCAGGGCCGCCGCCAACTCGTCAATGTTATGAGGCGGGATCGACGTCGCCATGCCAACGGCGATGCCGGCCGACCCGTTGGCCAGCAGGTTGGGTATGCGCGCAGGCAGAACCACGGGTTCGGAATCTTCTCCGTCGTAAGTCTCGCGAAAATCGACTGCATCCTCGTCAATGCCGTCCAGCAGCGCGATAGCGGCCGTTGTCATGCGCGATTCCGTGTAACGCATTGCCGCAGCATTATCACCGTCGATGCTGCCGAAATTGCCCTGCCCGTCAACCAGGGGGTAGCGGACGGAAAAATCCTGGGCCAGGCGAACCAGGGTATCGTAAATGGCAAGATCGCCATGGGGGTGATACTTACCCATCACATCGCCGACGACGCGAGCACATTTCTTGAATCCCGTTGAAGGATCCAGCTTCAACTGACGCATGGCGTAAAGCAGGCGTCGGTGAACCGGTTTAAGGCCGTCGCGCACATCAGGCAGCGAACGGGACATAATGGTCGAAAGGGCGTAACTCAGGTAACGTTCACCGAGGGCATCGGCAAGCCGGGTGTCCCGAATTTCCCCGACCGGGGCGTTTTTGCTCATGGAGTGTCCTGATTAGAAGGTCTTATATACCGGTAAAATCTACCACATATAGTACCCCAAAGGACTAAATCGTCAAACTATCGTATAGACGAAAAGCTGATAAAATGCCCTACCTGGCATTTATAATGACGACGGTTTGCACACCGGCGTAGGTATTTACAACCATCCCCGGATAGCCAGCGACCGATGAAACCGTGCCTGAAAAAGGCGCATTCAGGGTAGAGCGCTGCAAACGCCATTTTGCGATTTTTGCCCGTGATCTGGCGGCTTCATATCCCGAACGGGCGTTGGCCAGGGCTGTTTCCACCTTGTCGACTTCTTCCTGGGACGTTGAAAGCGCATCAAATAGCTCGCGAACCTGCCGGGCTTTTACCTCCGCCAGATCAAGGATCAATTTTGTCGCATCGGCGTTCGCATCGGCGGAGCGCTTGCGGGCCAGGAACGTTGTCTGGTCAAGGACGGCCAACACCGTTCCGGCCTTGACGCTTTCCCCGGAACTGACTTTTACGGAGGCCACCACCCCTGAAACCGCGAAAGACAGCTTCCTTTCCGCGGCCTGAGCCTCGCTGACGGTTGCCAAAAGAAGCAACACAAACAGGCCGCTGATCATATTTCCAGTTTTGGTTTTGGTGTTCATTGACGCATCCATTATTCGATGTTCCGGTTAACCTTGTCCTGATCTTCCTGGCCGAACCCGCTTCCGTCCTTGGGCACATACCCTCCCCCCAACTCTTCGCCGGTCCCCATGATCGAAGCGAGGAAACCAGGCTCCAACCCCTTGCCGGGATGATCCCCCAGCAGCATGGCGATTCGGGCCTGCTCCAGCAAGAAGGCCCCGGTGGCGCGGATCAGTTCCGCCTCTGCCTGGGTATTATCAATCATCGCCCTGCCCAGGTCGGTCACCCTTTCCTGCGAATACAACTGCTGGCGGCGCAACAGGTTTTTACTGGCGTATTCCTGTCCGGCTTTGGCGGCGATTACCCGTTGAAAGGAATCGTCGCGCTCCATCAACGTCTGATAAGCCTTCAGGCGCAGTTGGCGGCGTTTTATCTCTACGCGGGCGTTCAGGCGGCTTTCCTGCGCGGCCAGGCGGTTTCGCTGCGCCCCCTTGATGCCGCCATCGAACAGGGGCCAGGACAGTCGCGCCCCAACCGCATATTCGTTGCGCCCACGCATATCCCTGCTGGAATGGCCAACATTGCCGAACGCTTCAACACTGGGCAGGCTGGAAATAGCTCCCCGCCGCGCCTTTGTCGCCCCTGTCTGTTTCATCAGAGCCAGCATTTCAGGATTTCGAGCTGCGACGATCCTGGAAAATTCCTCGCGATCCACCTCCGGCGGCGATTTTTCAGGGGGGCGGGGCGGCGAGATCAGTTCTACGGGCAAGGTATCGCCTATCAATTCTTCCAGTCGGATGCGATAGGTGAAATTTCGGCTGCGTTCGCGGTAATAGTTCAGCCGGGTTTTTTCCACCAGCGCCAGCGCCTTCGCCACATCCACGGGGCTGGCGCGACCCAGACCCATCTGCTCTTTGATCCGGTCCCATCGAACATAAGCCGAGGCGTGAATTTCGTTATAGGCCCTGAGTTGCAGCTCCGATGCATGCAACTCGAAAAACAAGGCCAAACCTTCGAGCAAGACCGTGTTGCGAGCCGTCACCAAGGCCTGTTGGGCGGCGGCGACTTCGGAATTCGCAGCCGCTATTTCCGCACCGCTTTGACCAAAATCATAAATCGGTTGAACCACTTCAAGGGTGCCATAAACTTCTGCATTATCTTCCCGGTATTTCTGCGCCGATTGATAACGCTGTCCGGTAGCGTCCAGGGACAGGCTTGGGTAAAGGGCAGAATTGGCCTCTTCCAGTCGCGCCCTGGCGATGTCTATATCAGCCGCCGCCGCGGCAAAAGCATATTTTCCGTTGGCATCAATCAACGCCAACAGCTCAAGGGTCGATAGTTCCGATGTTTGTTCCTGGGCGGCGGGCACACCGGTCCAGCCCAGAAGACAGATCGCCCCGATTATAAGACCGTGCCCTGATCGGTGCATGGATCAGTTCTGTTCCTGAAGGTAGCGGAAGAACGACTTTTTTGTCTTGTGAACGCCTTCTACGACGTATTTACCAGCCAGCATAAAACGTTTTGAATCCAGAAAACCCGTCGTGCGAAGCGCTTGCGATCCATCTTGGTCATAAAAGATAAAAACCGGTGTCGCCCTGACCCTGACTTTTTTAGCGAAATCCCGCTCCGAGCCTTCGACACCATCGGGCATGACTATATCCAGATTGCCCCGAATATTACTTTCCATCATGACAAATTTATCGTCGAAATAATTCACCACGGTCGGCGAAGGATGTACGCGGGCGCGCATTTTGTCGCAGTAAGGACAGCCGGCCTGATGGAAAAATAAAATCAGGTTTTTACCTTCTTCGGCCAGGGCCTGGATTTCGCCCTGATAATCGTTGTCGATGCTTTCCTGGCGGTATTCCGCCCGCACATCGAGTGCGCCAGACAAAAGCGCGACGAACAAAGCTGATAAAAGTACGTGTTTCAATTTCCACTCCCGAGCTGGTTGGCAAGATGATAAGTTCGTTATATAAGCGAACTCAAGCTTTTAAACGCATTAAGCGTTCAAGCAGCCGATGCCGGGCAGCAGGAAGTTTTTTGGAATGCAGTTGCCCGAAGACGTGCCGCTCCATGAAAAACCCCGTCAGATTAAGGCCTTCGACGATTTCCTCGGGTTTGCCTACTTCACCCATCCCAAGCAAAAACGCCGGTAATTTAAGCATCGATTTTTTGTAGGGTTCCCCCGCTTCGGCAGAAACCGCACGGCCCGATTTTGGGGAAACATAAATCAGGTTTTCAACTTTCCCCGTTGCCGCGCAACAACTGAAATCAAGCCCAAACCCCAGTTCACCAAGCAATCCCAGTTCCCATTTCACATAAACGCTAGGCCAGTCATCGCCTTCGAGCGAGGTTAATAAAATTTCCAATCCGTCGAAGACGGATGGATGGGATTCCCTTTCCGGCAAGGCGCTTTCAGTCAGCGCCAATGCGGCGCTTAAACAGGCAAGGGCATCGGGAGTGTCCAGCAGCGTCGCGGCGTGAGCTTGCAGAACTTCACAGGTATAGGTGCCAAGGTGTTCGGCAAGGCGGCCGCGCCAGTAGGCGTCGACCCTGTTGCCGGGCTGAAGGTCGCCGCGCTTGCGCTTGCCCGCCCCACCACGGACCAAACCGGCGTGAACACCCTGTGATCTTGTCATCAGGGTCAGAATCGCCGACGTCTCGCCGTGCTTGCGGGCCGATAATACAATTCCTTGATCAGACCATTCCATTTGCGAAAAATCAGTCCTTACGTGATATAAGCTTGATTACGAATCAGAATCCGAGTGTAGCGGTGCATAAAAAAATTATCGAGAAAGCCTTGGGGCAACTGGACACTGAGGAGCCTTCGTTGAAACAAAACCTTAATGCGCAGCGCCCGGTTATAGGCGTTGGAACGTATATTTTGGGCTCTCAACCTGGCACCATCGAGGCCGAGTGGCTTGATTCAGGATCGGATGAACACAAGACTCTTAAGGGATTGGCTACGGGAGGAACACCGGGCGTTTTTGAGGGGAACTACAAGGTGGTTTACTTTGACTCGTCTGGTGGCATCGATGCTGAACTTGATCTTGAAATCGTCCGCAATGGAAAAACTTTTGATCTTTATTGGTCTAAAAATAACGAGGTCCGGCTATTTGGCGTCGGTTTTAAATGCGAGGATCGCATGGTGCTGAGTTACCGTCCTTTCGATTAGGCGTTGAAGTCCAGTCCCCAATCACGATAGCGTTCAGGGTCGTCGCCCCATTTTTCGCGCACTTTGACAAACAGAAACAAATGGACTCTGTGATCCAGCAGTTTCTCCAGTTCCTTGCGGGCGGCTTCGCCAATTTGTTTGATCTTCGAGCCTTTTTTACCCAGTACAATGGCTTTTTGTCCGGGCCGCTGAACATATATGATCTGGTTCACCTTGGCCGACCCGTTTTCGTTCTGTTCCCACTTTTCGGTTTCCACTGTTACCGCGTACGGCAATTCCTGATGCAGTTGCATATAAACCTGTTCACGGGTGATTTCCGCCGCCAACAATCTGGACGGCATATCCGAAATCTGATCTTCCGGGAACATCCAGGGGCCTTCCGACAGGTTTGCGGACAGGATGTCCAGCAAGTCTTCAACGCCGTCCCCTGTTTCGGCCGAAATCATGAATATCTCGCTGAATAGTCCCGTGTTGGACAATTTCGACGCTAAATCCAGCAGTACCGGCTTTTTGACCAGATCTATCTTGTTGATGCCCAGCATCACCCTTCGTTCCTGCTTTTTCAAACCGTCCAGGATCGATTGCGTATCTGGATCGATGCCGCGCCTGGCGTCCACCAGCAGCAAAACGCCATCTGCATCCGAAGCGCCACCCCAGGCGCTGGCGACCATAGCCCTGTCCAGACGGCGCTTGGGTTCGAAAATTCCGGGTGTATCGATAAAGATAATCTGGGATTGATCACGAATGGTTATGCCCAGTACCCGGCTGCGGGTCGTTTGCACCTTGGGCGATACAATGGAAATCTTGGCCCCGACCATGCGGTTGACCAGTGTGGATTTCCCCACATTCGGCGCACCGATCAGGGCGTAAAAACCGCAGTGGGTGTTCATTTAAGCGCCCTCCCCTTCATCGACTCCCAACTTGAGCAATAAAGCCGACGCCGCCTTTTGTTCGGCGTGGCGCTTGGAAAGACCTTTCCCATGCAAGGCTTCTTCACCTTCGATCGAAACCTCGATTTTGAAAACCGGGTCATGCGGCGGCCCATCCCTGGAAACTTCACGGTATATGGGCAAATTCATTCCTTTCGACTGCGCATATTCCTGCAAGGCCGTCTTGGCGTCCCTGGGCGGCTTCAGGTCTTCGGCCATCAATTCGGTCCAGTGTCGGCGGATAAAGGCTTCTGCTGTCTCAAATCCACCGTCCAGGAAAAGTGCCGCGATAATTGCCTCGCAGGTATCGGCCAAAAGCGACGCATTTTCACGCCCGCCACCGTCCTCTTCGGAAGGGGCCATCATGATATAGCCGCCAAGGTCCAGCTTCCCGGCCATGCGCGCCAGGGTTTCCTTACGCACCAGCGCCGTATGTCGACGCGCCATAGCGCCCTCTTCTTCGTTTGGGAATGCCTCGTAGATCATCCCGGCAACAACCAGTCCCAATACCCTGTCACCAAGGAATTCCAGGCGCTGGTTGGTCTGATCACGCTCGGCCCGGCTTTTCGTCATACTGGAATGGGTCAGGGCGAGGCTCAGTAAATCCGGACTGGAAAAGGAATATTCCAGCGCCCTTTCAAGGTCTGCAATGGGGGGGGTCATTCTATGCCGTCAAAAAAGCGCTCGAAACGAGGACGCCATTGCCAGAATTTCCAGCCACCACCATCTATAGAGAAAAACTTTACTTCGGCGCGGCCAATCAAATTCTGGCGGGGGATAAAACCAACATCAGCGTAACGGCTATCTTTAGAATTGTCGCGGTTGTCTCCCATTGCGAAATAATGGCCTTCCGGAACTGTGTAGATCCTCGTGTTGTCATTCGCTTGATCGTCGCCACCGGTCTCGTTAATGAAATGCTCGCGCCCGTTGGGAAGTGTTTCAATATATCGGGCGATCCGGCGGACGCTGCCGAAGCCATTATCAACCAGATAGTCATCAACCCGTTTGCGTTTAACGGCCTTGCCATTGATATTCAGGATGCCTTGTTTGACTTGGATTTTATCGCCGGGAAGACCCACGAGTCGTTTGATGTAGTCAATATCGGAATCACTCGGCAGTCTGAAGACGGCAACATCTCCACGTTCCGGTTCAGTAAACAGGATTCTGTCAGAGATAAGGGGCAGGTCCAAAGGTAAAGAAAAACGGCTATATCCGTATGATAATTTGGAAACAAATAAATAGTCCCCAACCAATAATGTCGGCTTCATAGAGCCTGATGGAATAGAGAACGGCTCATAGGCAAATGCCCGGGTGCATACGGCAATTAGCACAGCATAAGCAATAGTGATTAAAAACTCCTTGAGCCCACCGTCTTTATCATCCCGATTTTCCGGAGTTTCTTCATCACCTAAATCAATGCCGTCGCTGGAATCCATAAAAGTCCATTCAAAAATCAAAAAAAGCCACAGGAACGATCATTTCAGTTCCAAGCCGTAATGCGCGGCGATCAAGCCATTCCGGGACCTTAATGTCAAGCTTATGCTCTAGCCTCATCCATCTTTTGGCGCATGGCGCGGATACTTTGTTCCAGACCAATGAAAATCGCCTCGCCAACAAGGAAATGTCCAATGTTCAGCTCCGCAATCGACGGAATGACCGCGACGGCGGCAACGGTGTCAAAAGTCAGGCCGTGCCCGGCATGACATTCAAGGCCAATTTTTTCGGCATGTTCGGCTGCGGCGACGATCCGCGCTAATTCCCGCGTCTGTTCCGCCCCTGTAGCTTCGCAGTAAGCCCCGGTGTGCAGTTCGATAACTGGCGCGCCCAGGGCTTTTGCCCCATCCAGCTGGGCCGGGTCGGGTTCGATGAACATGGAGACCCTGATGCCCGCCTTACCAAGGGTTTCTACATAAGGTTTCAGGCGCTCATGTCCGGCGACGACGTCTAGACCGCCTTCCGTCGTACGTTCCTCGCGTTTTTCCGGCACGATGCAGGCCGCATGGGGGACATGCCCCAAGGCGATTTCAAGCATCTCGTCGGTCGCCGCCATCTCAAAGTTCAACGGCCTGTCGACTTCGTTGCACAGGCGGGTGATGTCGTTGTCGGAAATATGTCGCCGATCCTCGCGCAAATGCGCGGTGATGCCGTCAGCACCTGCTTTAACAGCCAGTTTCGCTGCGTCGACAGGGTCGGGGTGATTGCCACCGCGGGCATTTCGAATGGTGGCGACGTGATCGATATTGACGCCCAGACGTAGCGAAGAACTCATTGACCGGATTCCTGATTTTTGACTTTGTTAATCCTGTTCATAACCCGTTTGCGCCGTTTGGATTGGTAATTTCGAATAAACGGCCTCAAGGGGATGAAAAACAACACCCAGACTACGGCAAAGGCGGGAACGCCGCCGATAAACATGGGCCACAACACCGGCCATGCGGTCTCGAACAGGTACGCCATATCGAACGTCAACATGGCGTCCATGCTGGACGAAAAGATCATGGCGAAATCCAGCTCGCTGGCGCTTGCGCTATTGTTTCCGGCTCCCATCCAGACGCCTAGATTATAAATCAACGTCCAGATAAAGGGGAGTGTCCACGGATTGCCTACTGCGGTGCCGATGATCGCGGCCATGACGTTGGCCCGTATGAGCCAGGCGCAAAGACCCCCGAATACAAAATGCAGGCCGACAAAAGGCGTGAAGGAAATCGCCGCCCCACAGGCAAACCCGGCGGCGATGGAATAAGACGTTCCCGGCAAGCGGCCAATGCGATGCACTAGGTAGCGTGTAGAACGCTTCCAGCCCAGGCTCGGCCAAATGAAATCCCGTGCCCGTTCATGAATTCCCGGCTTGTCGCGACGCTTAAACATGGTGGCGAATATACGCCAAAGTGTGTGTGATTACAGAGCTTTAAATTGTCTCAATTTGTACGGGAAATAGATACAATTCACCTTGGGGTGCGTTCTATGGGTTTGTGTAACCATTAATTATCAACAGGCCCTAGTCATCTGGAACAGAAGAACGCTTCATTAGTTGATTTTCGACTGATATTCTCCAGAGATATTTTGGGAGCATTATTATGGCAGGAAAACGCGGGCGTCCGTTGGTTGTTTTGTCGTTAATTGCTGAAGAGCGCGACTATCCTGAACAACATGTTCGCCGCCACCTTGAAGCAAATTTCAGTGAACCCATATCTGGACTAAATTTATTGGTTCTGAAATATTGTCCTCGAAATTCCAATAACCGGTTGAGTTTTTATGACTGTTCATTCGATCATTGTAGCGCCTGATCCGCGCCTGAAAGCCAAAAGCAAGCTTGTTGAATGCGTTGACGACGATGTACGTGCGTTGATGGACGATATGCTTGAAACCAGGCAGGCGGCTCATGGCATCGGCCTTGCGGCACCCCAGATTGGCATTCAAAAGCGCATTATCGTTGTCGATACGGCACGCGAAGATGAAAAAACCAGCCCTCTTCGCATGGCCAACCCGGAAATTATCGAGGTTTCAGAAGAAGACCAGTCCCACGAAGAAGGTTGCCTGTCGTTGCCGGAGCATTTTTCCGAAGTTGTCAGGCCCGCCAATATTAGGGTGCGTTATCTGGATCATGAAAACGAAATCCGTGAAATGGATGCCGACGGTATCCTTGCCGTTTGCATCCAGCACGAAATCGACCATCTGGACGGAATTTTATTCGTCGATCATATTTCAGCGTTGAAACGCAATATGATCCTGCGCAAGCTGACAAAAATCAAAAAACAAGAAGTATCGGCCAGTTGATGACGCCCCTGAACCTGATATTCATGGGCAGTCCGGAATTTTCCGTCGCCGCGTTGCAGGCCCTGCTGGACGCCGGGCACAGGGTTGTCAGGGTTTACGCCCAACCACCCCGCCCCGCCGGACGTGGCCAAAAAGAAAGGCCCTGCCCGGTTCACGGGTTCGCCCTGGAAAATGGGCTTGAAGTGCGCACACCGAAAACTTTCAGAAATTCCGATGAGCAACAGTCATTTCAGGATTTGAAGGCGGATGCCTGCGTTGTCGCCGCTTATGGGCTCATCCTGCCCAGGGCCATTTTGGAATCCCCCAGATTAGGCTGTTTGAACATTCATGCTTCGCTGTTGCCGCGCTGGCGAGGGGCCGCGCCTATCCAGCGCGCCATTATTGCCGGGGATGAAACGAGTGGCGTCACCATCATGCAAATGGATGAAGGCCTGGATACGGGTGACATGTTGATCAGGGAAGAAACGCCGATCACCGCAGACACAACGGCATCTGACCTGCATGATCGGCTATCGGTTATTGGCGCAAAGCTTATTGTCAATGCCCTGGATGAGCTGCAGGCTGGAGCCCTGACCGGTATCCCCCAACCCGAAGACGGCGTTACCTATGCGACCAAGCTTGAACGCAATGAAGGACGCCTGGACTGGGAACAAAGCGCCGGGGAACTGGAACGCAAGGTGCGGGGTTTAAATCCCTGGCCGGGTGTCTGGTTCGAGTATGCTGACCAACGCATCAAGGTGCTGGAGGCAAGTGTCGGTGAATTGACAGGGGAACCAGGGAGGGTGCTTGACGATCACTTGAGCGTCGCTTGTTCTGCCGAAGCATTAAAATTGGTACGGGTGCAAAAGCAGGGCAAGGGTCCGATGGCGGCGGAAGAATTTCTGCGTGGAAATAATTTACCCAAAGGGACCAGACTGGATTAACTTCCTTTGTCTTCGTCGTCATCCAGTCCCACCAGCATCGGGGCCAACCATTCAATATCTGAACACGATCAAAATATGGCACGTTATAAAATAGTTGTTGAATATGATGGTTCCGGTTTTGTCGGCTGGCAACGTCAGGAAAACGGTTTTGGCGTGCAGCAGGCGCTGGAAGAAGCGGTTACTGCTTTCAGCGGTGAAACACCCCGGGTCTTCGGGGCCGGTCGAACGGATTCCGGGGTTCACGCCATGGCGCAGGTTAGCCATTTCGACCTGAAAAAGGAACGCTGCTCGGACACGGTTCGCGACGCACTTAACTTCCATATGAAATCCCTGCCTGTAGTGGTTCTGGAGACGGCCATTGTTGACGAGAATTTTCATTCCCGGTTTTCCGCCACTGGGCGGTCCTATACCTATAGGATCACCAACCGGCGCGCGCCGTTGACGATTGAAAAGGGAAAAAGCTGGTGGGTCCCCGTATCCCTGGACGCCGAAGCAATGCACGACGCGGCTCAGGTACTCGTCGGCAAACATGATTTTTCAAGTTTCCGAGCCTCCATTTGCCAGTCCGACTCGCCGGTCAAGACCCTGAATATGCTGAACGTGGAACGCGACGGGGAACACGTTTTCATCCATGCACAGGCCCGATCATTTTTGCATCATCAGGTGCGCAATTTTGTCGGCTCGCTGAAGAAGGTTGGTGATGGAAGATGGTCGACAAATGACGTGAAGGAGGCCCTCGAAGCCCAAGACCGACGCGCGGCGGGCGAAACCGCTCCCGCCGATGGGCTTTATTTGACGGGCGTCAGCTATTAAAAGGGTAGTGGATCAAATTTTTTACCGGACCGGAAGACCTGAATGTCGGAAATCAAACTGAGCCTGCAATCGTCCGAAGACAACAGCCAGGGGCCGGATGCGCCAACTCCGGTCGCAGGCTATCTGGCCGTTGGGCTGGCGCTGCTGGGTATTTTCACGACGGGGTACATTTTTGTGCCGCTGTCGTTCCTCGCCAGCATCATCGCATTGTTTTCCGGTCAGGTGATCTGGGGAATTTTCGGGATGTTACTGACCTTCGCAGGACTACTGACCTCGCCTGTCTTGCTGGCGCTTCTGGGTGTCGCCTGGCTGGCGATTGTCGGCCTATAATAGCTTTTCGGCGTACCCGTTTTAATCAACAGGCTCAAGACGAGGTCTATTCCGACGATGCCTCTGGCGTCCAGACGGGCCAACGTGAAGGCACCAAAAATAGCGCGAGAGCTTTCACCAGAAGCGGCTGCCAATCACCCCTGGTCCGCGAAATAGGCCTCAAGCACGGCGTCGTAAACGTCGGCAAGGGCCTTGATATCGTCGACAGCTGCATTTTCATCAACCTTGTGGGCGGTGGCGTTCAGCAACCCAAATTCGGCGACCGGACAGAAATTCTTGATAAACCGGGCGTCCGATGTACCGCCACCGGTGCCTAGTTCCGGCGTTTGTCCTGTAATATTCATAACCGCCTGGCGGAGGGTTTGGCTCAAACGGCCGGGTGGCGTCAGGAAGGATTCACCTGAAATGGAAAATTCCAACCCGTAACGGGTCTCATTCTCCGCGGCGATTTCTTCAACAATGCCGCCCAGTTGTTTTTCTATGTTGTCGCCGGTGTGCAGATCATTAAAGCGGATGTTGAAACCGGCTTCGACCTTTGCCGGAATTACATTGGTTGCCGGATTGCCCACATCGACGGTGGTAATTTCCAGGTTGGATGGCGGGAAATGATCCGAACCCGTATCCAGCACATGTGAATTCAGGGCCTCGAGCATCTTCACCATCACCGGTACCGGGTTTTCGGCCAGGTCCGGATAGGCCGAATGTCCCTGGGTCCCGAACACCGTCAGATGACCGTCCATTGAGCCGCGACGACCGATCTTGATGTTATCCCCCAGGACTTTGACATTGGTCGGCTCACCGACCAGGCAGGCGTCGATGGTTTCGCCGTTGTCATACATCCAGTCCAGCACCTTGATCGTGCCGTTAACCGCCGGACCTTCTTCATCGCCGGTAATCAGGAAGCTGATCGATCCATTGAAGCCGTCGCCATGACGCCCAAGAAAGCGCGACGCCGCTGATGCAAAACAGGCAATGGCGCATTTCATGTCGGTAGCGCCGCGCGAGTACAGCAAACCTTCGCGCACCTGACCACCAAAAGGATCGATGCTCCAATCACCGCGATCGCCGATGGGAACGACATCCGTGTGGCCGGCAAAACAGAAATTATGATTGCCGGTGCCGATGCGGGCATACAGGTTATCGACGTCGGGCGTACCCGCTTCGCTAAAGGGCAGCCGGTGACAGGTAAAGCCCAAATCACTTAAAGCCTGTTCCAGCACATCAAGCGCGCCATCGTCCACCGGTGTGATGGACGCACAACGCAACAAGGCCTGGCTTAACTCGAGCGGGTTGATCTCGCTCACGGCGGCTTCCTTTATTCTCTCAAAAGTTCGTTGATTGAAGTTTTAGCGCGGGTTCGCTCGTCGACGCGCTTGACGATAACGGCACAATACAGATTGGGTGAGGGGGAGCCATCCGGCATGGTCTTGTCGGACGGCATAGATCCCGATACGACGACCGAATAGGCGGGAACGCGACCATAATGAACTTCGCCGGTTTCCCGGTCCACGACCTTGGTCGAGGCGCTGATGAAGACGCCCATGCCCAGTACCGATCCTTCTTCGACTACGACCCCTTCGGCGACCTCGGCGCGCGCGCCGATAAAGCAGTTGTCTTCGATGATCGTCGGCCCTGCCTGCAGGGGTTCCAGAACGCCGCCGATCCCGGCGCCGCCGGATAAATGAACGTCCTTGCCGATTTGGGCACATGATCCAACCGTCGACCAGCCGTCGACCATGCTGCCGCTATCCACATAAGCACCGATGTTGACAAACGATGGCATCAGCACGACGCCCGGCGAGACGTATGAGCCACGGCGCACAATGCAGTTGGGAACGGCGCGAATGCCCGAGGCGCGAAAATCCTTTTCGCTCCAGGTTTGAAACTTGGAAGGAACCTTATCGAACCAGTTAGAGCCACCGGGGCCGCCTTCGATCATGCCCATGTCGTTCAGGCGAAACGACAACAAAACGGCCTTTTTAAGCCATTGATTGACTGTCCACTTGCCCACGTCCTGGCGTTCGGCGACGCGCGCCTTGCCGGAATCGAGAAGTTCAAGGGCTTCTTCGACGGCTTCGCGAGCCGCGCCTGTGGTTTCCAGATTGATGGTATCGCGTGTCTCCCAGGCATCGTCTATGGTTGTTTGCAAATCGCTATGGCTCATGATTCCAGCTCTAAATTAACAGGTTGTGATGTAAATGGTGCAAAAGGCCTCAGAACATGCTTTGCGAGACGGGTGTTGTCAATACACCGCCGGGTAGGTCTTCAGGGTATTGCAGAAATATCAGTTAACCAGGAAGACAGGTCATCGACGACATGGTGGACGTGATCGCCTTCAGAGCTTTCTTGTCCCCAATCGGTGTCGGTGCGCACCCAGACGGTCGTCATGCCGATATCGGCCGCGGGCTTGAGGTTGCGCGCCATATCTTCCACCATCACAGTCTTTTCGGGATCAATATCAAAACGATTCACCAGGGCCTGATAGACAACTGGCTCCGGTTTTGGCACGTAATCACAGGCGACAATATCGAAGATGGCTTCGAAATGGTGTTCCACCCCCAGACGGTTCATGACCCTTTCAGCATGCCTGACATCGGCATTTGTAAATATAATTTTTCTTCCGGGCAGGTTCGCAAGTGCCCTGTCCAGTGCCGGATTGGGCGGTACGACGTCAATATCAATATCGTGGACATGGTCCAAAAATTCCCGCGGGTTTATTTCGTGGCGGTCCATCAGGCCGCGCAGGGTCGTCCCGTATTCGCGAAAGTAGCGCTTTTGCACTTTAAAGGCCTCTTCCGGTTCAAGTTCCAGAAATTCGGCAATATACGATTTCATGCGAATGTCGATTTGTCCAAACAGGTTCGATGTTGCACAATACAGTGTGTTATCAAGATCAAAGACCCAGGCCTCGGTTGCGGCCAGATTTTCAGACATAGTCGACATAGTGCTATTATGGTAACTACTCAACCTGGTTGGTTCAAGGATTCCTCGACGATGACGGCCTGGATGGATTGGAAAGCAGACAGGCCCTGGCGGCTTCCTGTGTTGAGGACGGAGAGTCCGGTTCAAGCCCGGCCGGAACCGGAGCCACGAAGTGCTCCGAGCAATGGTGGCACGTTGCCGCAAATCCTTTCGCGATCCACCCAGTTTCAACGAGGTCAACTGACCAGCTTCGAGGCCATCATGAAAGGTGCATTTTCCAAAACCCGGAAAAAACAGGGTAAACCCGGTATTCCCATCGTCACTCCGTTTGATTTGGACGCCAGCCCGCTGGTGCAACTAGGCTGACTTAGGCGCTAACTCCCCGCCCCGTCTCTGATCTTGCGCCACCGGGTGGCGTTGCGGTTATGCTCTTTCAGGGTTTTGGCGAAGACGTGTCCGCCATTACCATCGGCGACGAAGTAGAGTTCATCTGTAATGATCGGATGAAGCACGGCCTTGATGGCCGCAAGACCTGGGTTGCAGATCGGTCCCGGAGGCAAACCGTGATTGGTGTAGGTATTATAGGGGGTGTCGGTTTTCAGATCGGCGCGGGTTATTGCACGGCCCAAAGCTCCTTCCCCATCGTTTATGCCGTAGACGACCGTCGGGTCCGATTGCAGACGCATACCCTTATTCAGGCGATTGACAAAGACCCCGGCGACCCTGGCCCTTTCCCCTTTTTGCCCGGTTTCCTTTTCGACAATGGACGCCAGGATCAGGGCTTCCTGCGGTCCTTTGAAAGGTAGGCCGTCGGATCGCTGTACCCAAAGGGCGCCGAGGTTTTCATCCATTGCCCTGACCATGCGTTTGACGATATCGGTCCGCGTATCGCCGTATGAAAAATAGTAGGTTTCCGGCAGAACAGTTCCTTCCCGCGGAACGTCGAAAGTTTCCTCAAGACCGTTGGTCGCCACCAGTTGGTCAAATACCTGAATGGAAGTTAACCCCTCGGCGATGGTCAGGCGGCGTATTACCGTTTTACCTTCTATCAGGATTTTGGCCACGTCTTTGGCGCTGACGCTATGGGGAAAGGAGAATTCGCCAGCCTTCAAACCCTTGTCTAGACCAGTTAGGCGGACGCCCAGTCGGAAAATCAGGGGATCGGCGATTATACCCGCTTCGGCCAATGTGTTGGCGATGGCCTCGACACCCGATCCCTGCGGGATAACCGCCGCCGTTTCCGCTATAGTCGGGCCGGGCTTGGTATATTCGGCGTATCCCCACGCAAGTAGCCCCCCCCCGGCTATACTACCAGGCAGAAACAGGGATAAGAGGAGGAGAAAAAAGCGACGCATGCCGCCAAGCTTACTCTATTCGAAAGCCTTGAACACCAAAGATGCATTGGTGCCGCCAAACCCGAACGAATTCGACAAGGCGGCCCGAACGGTGCGTTCTTTCGCCTGGTGGGGCACAAGGTCGATATCGCAACCTTCATCAGGGTTATCCAGGTTTAGCGTCGGCGGAACGACGCCTTCCTTGATCGCCATAATCGAGAATATGGACTCAACAGCACCCGCAGCTCCCAACAAGTGGCCAATCGCGGATTTGGTCGAAGACATGGAAATGCTGTTTACGGCGTCGCCAAAGACTCGTTTTACCGCCGCCAGTTCGATCACGTCAGCCATGGTTGATGTGCCATGAGCGTTTACGTAATCAATATCTTCCGGATTTAGTTCTGCCCGTTTCATCGCCGCCATCATGCAGCGATAAGCGCCATTCCCATCCGGCGTCGGGGCCGTAATGTGATAGGCGTCGCCGGTCAAACCGTAGCCGACGACTTCGGCGTAGATTTTTGCGTCACGCGCTTTGGCGTGCTCCAGTTCTTCAAGCACCACAACACCAGCGCCTTCACCCATGACGAACCCGTCCCTGTCTTTGTCCCAAGGGCGAGATGCCTTCTGAGGTGTGTCGTTGAACTTGGTTGATAATGCCTTTGCCTGGGCGAACCCGGCCATGCCAACGCGACAACAAGCCGCTTCGGCGCCTCCAGCGACCATAACGTCGGCGTCTTCCCACATGATCAGACGGGCCGCATCGCCAATGGCGTGGGCGCCGGTCGAACAGGCGGTAACAACGGAATGATTAGGTCCCTTAAGGCCATATTTAATCGAGACCTGACCGGAAATCAGGTTGATCAGGCTGGCCGGAATGAAAAACGGGCTGATTCTACGAACACCGCCACCGGATTCACAATCGACTGTCAGCGAGCCTTTGGAAATCTCCGGCAAACCGCCAATGCCGGATCCGATCATAACACCGGTGCGATACTG
>MPLX02163087.1_pt1 | contig 18287 bp, 15 predicted proteins | sample 1617341 | NCBI WGS metagenome assembly MPLX02 (sample SAMN05944804, study PRJNA350692) | marine metagenome | biome: marine; feature: ODZ; material: water; isolation source: 120 m water sample filtered on 0.2 um supor filter | place: Pacific Ocean | collected 2012-04-08 | depth 120m m | reverse complement strand
GGACATGGTCGTTGAGGAATACCTGTCTTTTGTTGCCGGCATCAAGGGAATCGAGGCTAAGAAAATACGAAATAAAATCATCCATACAATGGGTGACTGCGGCCTTGAGGCTGTATCCGGACGGTTGATTGGCGAGCTTTCCAAAGGCTACAGACAGCGTGTAGGGTTGGCTCAGGCTCTGGTCAATGATCCCGAAATTCTTATTCTCGATGAACCGACCAACGGCCTAGATCCATCGCAAATCAAGGAAATCCGAAAGCTAATTACACAATTAGCTAACCAGCGCACGGTAATTCTTAGCAGCCATATCCTGCCTGAGGTCAGCATGGTTTGCAGAAAAATCGTGATCATCAACAATGGCAAATTGGTGGCCATGGATACTCCCGAAAACCTGACTTCTCACGTCAAGGAAACATCGAAGATGTTCCTTCAGATTTCCGGAAACCCGCATGAAATCGTTCGGGCGCTGGATAAGATCAAAGGCATAAACAATGTTGAAAGAGACCAATCGGTGGCCACCAACGATTCCAACGGCTTTATTGTCAGCCTTACCAAAGGGACCAATGTCGCGCAGAGCATTCCTCCCGTTATCATCAGCAACAACTGGAATTTAATCGAGATGCGCTCTTTGGACGCCAATCTGGAGGATGTCTTTATTCAACTGGTGACCAACGAGGACCAGCAATGAATCCAACAAACATTGGTCTGGTCTACAGAAAAGATCTTAAGTCCTATTTCAATTCATTCATTGCCTATGCGGTCATCGCCATCTTCCTGGTGGTAACGGGATATCTTTTTTACAATCTCATCGCCAGCTTTTCGGTCCTCAGTTTCCAGGCCCAGGCGAACCCGATGGTGGCCAAGCAATACAACTTGTTGAATGTCAACGAGACCGTCGTGCGGCCTCTTTTCGGCAACATCAGTATGGTTATGTTGTTGATGTTGCCAATGTTGACGATGAAGTTGTTGGCTGATGAGAAAAAGTCGGGAACGATGGAACTGCTTCTTACCTACCCGGTCAGGGACTCTGAAGTGGTGCTTGGCAAGTTCCTCGCCTGCCTTACGGTTTTCACGACAATGCTGCTATCCACTGTGACCTACCCGGCCCTTCTTGTCTATCTGGGTGATCCCGAAATTCTTCCTATTGTCACAGGTTATATCGGGCTGTTTCTGATGGGGGCCGCCTTTATCTCACTTGGTATTTTCACATCCTCAATTACCGAGAACCAGATCATCGCCGCCTCGCTATCGGTGGGGATATTGTTCCTGTTCTGGATGATGAGTTATTCCATTATGTTCGTTTCCCCCGGCATCGGCCAGATTATTTCTTACCTCGCCATCAACGAACATCTTGAAAGTCTTGCCAAGGGCGTCGTCGATACCGAGGATTTTATCTATTATCTTAGTTTTACCATACTTTTTCTGTTCCTGACCCTGCGTTCCCTTGAATCCAACAGGTGGCGTGGATGAAAAACAATAGGCTGTTCATTTTGCTTGGCCTTGCCGGTGTCATCCTTGTTGCCGCCGGGGGCTCTATTTACGCCATTACGCGGGAATTCAGTGCTATCCCGATCTCGTTGACATGGGCGGGACTGCTATCGCTTTTGATTTTCGCCTATACCAATTTTTCTGAAATCAGAGGGGTTTTTTCCCGACGCTCCACCAAGCACGGCGCAAACATGTCGGTGATGATCACCATTTTCCTGGTCATTATTGGTATGGTCGGAGCAATGTCGGTTCGCTACAAAGTCCGCGTCGATCTGACCGAAACCGGGAGATATTCGCTGTCGCCGCAAACGGTGAAAATCTTGAAATCCCTGGAGAATGATGTCGAGGCCGTCGCATTTTACCGCAGCGACGAAAGAACCAGGCAGTCCATGGTCGATCTCCTCAAGGAATATTCGTACTACTCTCCCAATTTCAAATTCTGGTTTGTCGATCCCGACAAGCGCCCCGTTGAAACAGCGAAATATGGCGTCACGTCTTACAGGACGACCTTGATACGCAGTGGCGGCAAGCAGGAAATCGTTGGGTTTGAATCCGAAGAGAAAGTTACAAACGCACTGTTAAAAGTCATCAAGGATGAAGTGAAATCGATTTACTTCCTGAAAGGTCATGGGGAAAATGGCCTCGAAGACGATCAGAAAACCGGCTACATGCTGGCCAAGCAGGCCATTGAAAAGGAAAACCACAAGGTTCAGGAGCTATTGCTGGTTAGTGAAGAACAGGTACCGAATGACGCCGCTATCCTGGTCATCGCTGGCCCCAAGGCGGATATCCTGCCTAGCGAACTCGAAAAAATTACCCGCTACGTTGAAAACGGTGGCAGCGTCCTGTTTCTGCTTGATCCGGGGCGGACACCTGAAATCTCCAAGTTTTTGAAAGATCACGGATTTAGTATCGGCAACGATATCATCATCGATAAACAAAGCCAGATGATCGGTGCCAACTACCTGACGCCGGTTGCAATGGAGTACAACCAAAAGCACGCAATTGGTCGCGACTTTGATTTTGTCACCTTCTTTCCGGTTGCCCGCTCCGTTGAGGTTAAGGAAAATCCCGCCAAAGGTAGTTTTAACCTCGCCAAGACCGGCTCCAGCAGCTGGGCGAAGAGCAAAGGCAGGCTTGATGATGACGAGGTGAAGTTTGACCCAGCCAACGACCAGCGCGGCCCGATTAATTTGGCCGCCGTCGCCGTCTTCAAGGTCAAAGAGTCCGAAGCAGCGCTCGCGACGGCCAAGGAAACTTCCGTGGCAACTCAGGAAACGCCGGATGGAAAACTGAAAGAAGGGGAAAACCGCTGGGGAAAGATCATCGTCGTCGGGGATTCGGACTTTGCCGGCAACGCCCATCTTAAACTGATGGGAAACAAGGACTTCTTTTTGAATTTGGTTAGCTGGCTGGCCGAGGAAGCTTCGCTTATCTCGGTGAGGAAAAAGGAAACCGGCCTGACACCGTTAACGCTGACCGATACACAAGGCAACCTTGTGTTTTGGCTTTCTGTGATTATTGGTCCATCTTTGGCGCTGGCGATCGGCGTCGGAGTGGTCGCTCGCAGAAGGCGGGCAACTTGAGACATTTCAGGAAAACAGTTTTCTGGTTCATCATCCTCGTCGTCCTTGGCGGCGCTTTTTTTCTAACCGACGACCGGGTCAAGGAGGCGGAACGCGTCGAGGAAGAAAACCTTAAACTTATTTCCATTGATATCGACGACATCACCGAGTTTCAGATCGTCACCCCGGACGAAGGTGTCCGGGCACGCGCCAAAAAGGAAAAGGGTGAATGGTGGCTGGCCCGGCCCCTGAGAGCGAAGGGGGATGATGAGGCTATCGGCAAAATGCTGAAGAACGTTGTCAAGTCAAGGAAAGATGCGGTCTTGTTTGAAAATCCGGAACCTTCCAAATTGAAAGAATTGGGATTGGAGTCACCAAAACTTGAAATCACCTTTAAGACCGCCAACGCAGCCACTACCATCCTGTTCGGTGATAAGGGACCAACGCTCAATGTCACCTATGCCATGTTCAAGGGGGATACCAAGGTCTACCGCGTTCATTCCGACGTACGCACGGAAGCAGATACAACCGTCTATGCCTTGAGAGATAAATCCATTTTTGCAATTGATCCGTTGCAATTGAGCAGCCTCGAAATTGATCGACGAGGCAGTGATACTGTAATGATCGTGCACGACCGGGGGCGGTGGGACATGATCGAACCAGAATCGTCGCGGGCGAGTCAAATCAAGGTGCTGGAGGTTTTGTACGAAATCAAGGATACGCCCGTGAAAGCGTTCATAAATGAAACCCCAATGGACCTGAAACCTTACGGTCTGGATGTGCCCAGAATTATTTTAACGGTTATGGAAAAGGGAAAGAAAGAACCCCAGACCCTGAACATCGGTGACAAGGACAGAACTAACCGGGGCTACTTCGCCAAAAACAAGGGGATGCAGAACGTCGTCACCATTGAGGAAAGCCTGGTCAAGAAGCTCCTCGCAAACAAGGATATCTGGAAGGAACCTGAAGAAAAGACCTGATCGTTCCGGGCACACGATCATTTCAGCGTTGAGCGGGAAAATCACGGGATACGCATTGCATCGCATAGAGATTTATCATGATTATAAAGGCTTTGATTTTTGTTGGCGGTATCGCATTAGGGGGCGTTGTAGCCTTCTTTATTGTCAATGGTGGCAAGGAAGCGCCGTCGCCACAGCCGGAATCACCCAAAAACCCATCATGGATGGCGGACCCCCAGCCAGAGAAAAAAGTAAAGAAGGAAGAAAGGGAAAGGGCCCTCAAGGTAGGGGTAATCGGTCCCGAAACTGGTGAGAACGCCGACTATGGCCTTTCCGTTCTGGAAGGCATTCGCCTGGGCGTCAAACATATCAACGCAGGTGGCGGATTGGGTGGTAAGAAAATAGAGATTGTCCACTACGACAACAGTGGCGGCCCCGCGCAGGCCCGAAGCATTACATCGGATTTGATTACCCAGAACGTGGCGGCTATTTTTTCCGCCCCCACAGGTTCGTCAACCTTTGCCCCAACCCAACTGATAAACGCATCCGATACTATCTTTATTTCCATAGGAACACGCAGGAAGATTGGCAGAAGCGGCAAATACATCTTCCAATTCTCTCTGTCCGATGAGATCGCCATCGAAGATATGTTGAAATATTCCGTCAATAATTTGGGATACCGGAATTATGCCTTGGTGACATCCTCGTCTTATGACTACTCCTTGAGTATCAGTTCCGTATTCAAACAGGCGATCTCAAAAAGCGGTGGCCAAATTGTTGCGGAGGCCGATACCTATAACACCTATACCGGAAAAAGAGATTTGCAAGGCGTCGTCACCTCTTTGAAGGATGCTCCCAAGGAAATGCATGCCCTCATATTCACTGGTGAAGCCGAAGAAGCGGCGCTCCTCGCCCGGGCGATGAAGGACAGTGGCGTGAGTCTTCCCCTCGTCGGAGGTGAAGATTTGTTCTCCGAGAAATTCCTGAATCTGGGAGGAGAAACCGTAAGGGGCACCCTTTTTTACACAGCATTTTCTCCGGATGACGACTTCCCCCTGACTGTGCAATTCGTAAAAAATTACCTTGAAAGAAGGAACTTGCGTCCCAACAGATTCGCCGCTTTAGCCTTTGACGCCATCATCCAGTTTACCGAAGCCTTGAAAAAGGCCGACTCTCTGAAAAGTTCCGATATTCGCAACGCCATGTTAAACACCAGGAAAATCAAAGGAATAACCGGTTCCAGTCACTGGTCCAAGAGTGGCGAGCAGATCAAGAAACCGTTTTTTTATAGGGCCGAAGGCGACCAATCGGGTATGAAGTTCGTGTTGCTTCGACCATAACCAAAGATTAATTGAGAGCATTTAACAACAATGAAAATAGAACGATATCACTGGTTTCATTATTTTGGCGGGTTTGCCTTAATTCTTCTTATCCTCCAGCTTATTACAGGCATTTTTCTGACATTGTTTTACCAGCCTCATTTGCTTGAGGCCTACGGTGCCGTCCAATCCCTTTACAAAGATTTTAGCGTTGGCGCATGGTTTCGCGACGCCCACCGCTGGATTGCTTTCTTTATCGGTTCGGCCATCGTCATGCACATCATCCGAAGCCTGCTTCGCAAAGAGTTCATGAATTACGAAAAAAAGACTATATGGCTTACCGGTTCGCTTTTACTGGTCCCTGTGATGATGTTGTTTATCACCGGTTTCATTTTGCCGTGGGAATGGAAAGGGTATTGGTTCATGGAGATGGTGCCCAATCATCTAGGCACCATTCCATTTGTCGGAGAGCAGGTAAAAAAGTTCCTGATCGACGCCTTCACCATGAACCGGAATTTCGTCGCCCATGTGGTGATCTTCCCGGTCATTACGATTATCCTTTTTGATTTTCACATCTTCGCCAAATTGCGCAGAAGAAAAGGAGGCATTCCAAAGTATCTGCTCAAACATTCCCTGATTACCATTCCGTTTTTTATTATCATTGCCGTGCTGGCGATGTATATCCCGATGCCGACCGAGGATCCGGAAATCATCCCAATGCCCCTGGAGGGGATCAATATTCCAGAACCGGAATGGTTCTATTTGATCTTCCTGCTGCCATTCATGTACTTCGAGGAAACAATTGCTGCTATTCTGGTGCTCTATGTGCCGCTTGTTCTGTTCCTGTTGTTGACGGTTCTTCCCTTTTTCTTCAAAAACCATCAATTCAAATCCGAAAAGCATGAACCTGGTGGGGACTTCGTATTCAAGGAATCTCGCCATTTATTCGGACACATCTTTAAACGAGCCTTCTTGCGAAATGGCGTTTCTTTTATCGTGGCCATCCTCATAGCAGGGGCGATGTTCGGACTGGTATTCACTGGTGTGCATCAATCTCCAACTCTTGGATGTAATTCATGCCACAACATATCCATGGGCACCGGCATTGGGGTGCCACCCAAAGCTTTTAAGGACAGGATTAAAGAACCGAAGAACGATAATTCACAATGGATGGTCGAACATTGGTTCTACCCGACAGTGACCTGGTAGTAGATGTTGAAAAGCGTCGAACCGGGATCAATGAAATTCCAGATTGAACCTAGTGTGATGGTTCTAAAGTAACGCGATGGAATTGGTAACCTTTTAGCTTGACGAAGACCACCGTTTTTTATCAAATAATAATAAGTTAAAAATACTATGTAGGAGAAACTATATAGGCAATACTGTTCGGGGGATAGCTACATGCTCTTCCATTTGCCTCGTTTTTGTTGATGTGATTTTTCATTGTGGAGCATGCCATGAGACTACCCTTCGGATTGTTTCTTTTTGCAACCTTTTCTGTTTTGGCCATGCCCTCTGCCCGGGCCGACGCGGCCGCTGGCAAGGCGGCCTTTGAGGCTAACAAGTGCGTTGAATGTCACTACACCGATGGTCCTGCGAAGGAAAAGACCATTGATGACGTGCTGGGCAAAAAAGGCCCGGAACTTTGGTATGCGGGATCCAAATTCAATGCTGACTGGCTTGGCGCCTGGCTGTCCGATCCGCAGCCGATCCGCCTGGTTGCCTATAATTCCCTCAAAGACATGAACCCGGGTAATCATCCGAAGCTGTCCGCAGGAGATGCGGCGTCTGTTAAAGACTTCCTGATGAGCTTGACTTCGGATGCTGTTGAAGCTGGCGTTGTTAAACCGAAGAAGAACCCCAAGGGTAAATTGATTTTCACCAAGAAGATGCCCTGTTCCGGCTGTCATCAGTATCCTGATCGCAAGAAAGGCGTTAAGGGCGGCTTAAGCGGCCCGTCGCTGGTTAACGCGAAGGCACGCCTGAACCCGGACTGGATTCTGGCCTATTTGAAGAACCCTCAAGTGTTCAAACCGATTAAGGACATGCCTAATTTCGTCGGCATTTTAAGCGACAAGGACATGCTGAACGTTTCTCGCTTTGTCGCCAATTTCAAGCCGAAGAAGTAAGGGGTACAAACCGATGAAAATCAAAAGCATTATTATTGCATCTGCTCTTGTTGTCAGCGCCACGCTTGGCTCCACTGTGGCCTGGGCCGAAGACACCGAAAAGGTCTACAAGTTTTATTGCGCCCAATGTCACGGCGATAACGGCGATGGCAAGGGCATTAACGTGACCGAGGACTTCCCGGTAACGCCACGGGCCTTTAACAACGCCAAGGAAATGAACAAACTGACCGACGCCGATCTTCGCAATGTTATTCGCGAAGGTGGTCCGATCGTCTCGAAGTCTGAAATGATGCCGCCGTGGGGCAAGACCCTGAGCGATGCCGACATCGACGGACTGGTCAAAATGTTGCGCGGGCTTTGCCAGTGTGAGGGCAAGCAGGGCTAGGACGGGTTTAGGGGCAGGGACGGTAAAGCTTCAGCTAGATCAGAAAACGTAAAAGACGAGGATCAGGACGATAACGGCGACGTTGATCGTCATTCCGAACAAGATGAAGCCATTTGCGAAGCGGGTTTTTTTATCCATTTCCATTGACACGGAAACTACGGGTGAAATTCCGCCGGGTCAACATCACAAAGTGGATTGTCTTGAAATTATTGAACGAGGAAGATGATGAACGCAGAACCAGAAAACAAATATCCTTGGGCGGGACCGCTGCTTTTTACTTCTGTCGCATGCGCCTGTCTGGCGTTTTTCATTTGGCTTTTGTAATTCACTAACGAGCTTAAGGAGAAAACCGTGAGCAACTCTTTTGTCGCCTTCGCTGCCGCCGCCTGTGCTTTTGGCGCGCTTTTCTTCGCTCTTGATTACGCACTGATGAGTGCTCAGGGGCTAACCCTGTTCTTCCATGGTTAAGGCCCGGGAACTTATAACGGTGCAAAAGGAAAAATAATGAGGCTGAGTTTAAAAACAAAATTTGCGGGAGCGTTCCTGGTTCTTCTTGTCGGCCTGGTGCTGAACCCAGTGGGATTACCGGGCATTGATGATTTTGGTTTTGATGGCAGGACGGCGTTTGCCGCCGAGGAAGCCCCTGCAGGTGACGAGGCCGCCGCCGCAGGCGAGGAGGTATCTCCTTATCAGTCGGCACCGAAACTGGCCGAGAAAGATTACCCGACCATTATGGGCTTCAACGGGCGAATTTTTGTCTGGATTGCCGCCCAGTTGCATCTTTGGTTCGCCGCCTTCGTTCTGGCCGTTCCGATCTTCGTCTTTATCATCGAAGCCATCGGCATGAAGACCCGCGATAAACGCTACGACAATATGGCCTATGAGTTTATCAAGGTCAGCCTGACGGCATATTCGCTGACCGCCATCGTCGGCGGCTTGATGACGCTCGGTCTTTTCGTCTTCTATCCCCATGTGATGGGGTATCTGACGACGATCTTTAAGGAGTCGATGATCTATTACGCGCTTTTGTTCTTCGCCGAAAGCGCCTGTCTTTACATCTATTACTACGGCTGGCACTGGTTGCAGGGACCTTTCCGCAAATGGGTCCACCTGACCATCGGCTTGCTTCTTAACGCGGTGGGCACGGTATTGATGCTGCTTGCCAATTCATGGCTGACCTTCATGATGAGCCCGGCCGGCGTCGACGCCGGCGGCGTTTTCAACGGCGAAATTTGGGACGCCATGCATAACTTCTTGTGGAACCCGATCAACCTGCACCGCTTCATCGCCAACATCGCTTACGGCGGCTCCATCATCGGCGCTTACGCGGCCTATAAATTCCTCAGCGCACGGACCAGGGAAGAAAAGGCCCATTACGACTGGATGGGTTACAACGCCAACTTTGTCGCCGTTGCGGGACTGCTGCCCCTGCCGTTTGCTGGATACTATCTGGTCGCCGAAATGTATGCCTACAGCCAGCAGATGGGCATCACCCTGATGGGCGGCATTTTCGCCTGGTTGTTTATTATTCAGGCGGTGCTGATCGGCACCTTGTTCCTGTCGGCCAACTACTATTTGTGGTGCGGCCTGGGCCGCTCTGAGGGCGGGGTTCGTTATTACAAGTATATGAAGTATCTGGCATTCGCCATCGTCGCCGCCTTTCTGGTCTGGTTCACCCCGCACACGCTGGTGCTGACCAACGAGGAATTGAAAGCGCTGGGCGGGCCTTATCATAAATATCTGGGCCCCCTTGGCATCATGCCGGCGAAAAACACCGCCGTGAACATCATGATCCTGATGACCTATTTAAGCTTCCTGTTCTACAGGCGGGCCAACAAGGTGGCGACCGTGGACTGGGTCAAGGCAGGTAATGCTGCGCAAATTGCCCTGTTTGTCGTGGCGATTGCCAATATTTTCTTCCTTGGTATCTATCACGGCTACTTCACCAACACGGTGTACAAGGTGGCGGCGTCGATCCCGCAGGTGCTGACAACGTTGAGCGTCATCGTCTTATCGACGGTTATCGACTCATTCATATATAAAAACGCCAAAGAGGTAGCGCCGCAGCGCTGGGGTCGAATGCCACCACGTTCCCAGTACGCACTTTTCCTGCTGGCGGTCTCGTTCACCTGGTTGATGGGGTTGATGGGCTATATCCGGTCCGGCATTCGCCAGCATTGGCATGTGGTCGATGTGTTCCGCGATAATTCTGCCGATGCCTTCACGCCGTCTTTGGGCTACGCGACGAACGTCATATCGGTAGCGACAATCATGTTTATGGCGATGGTTATTTTCGTCTTCTGGCTAGCGCAAATCAGCGGCCAAAAGACGGAAGCCTCCAGTTACTGGAAGGAATAGCAAGATGAAACAGTTCCTGATAGTGATTGGATTTTCGCTTTTGACCATTGCCGGATTTAACGGCTTTTCAAATTTTGGCATCCCGCGCATTGAACCGGCGCTGCCGCCAGTCGAGGAAAAGATCGATCTTGGCGCCATGACCATGGACCAGTTCATCGCCCTGGGCGAAAGGGTTCTTGACGGCAAGGGTACGTGCAAGCTGTGTCATAACGACCTGGGCCGTGCGCCGATGCTGGAAAAGATCATTCCCAACACCGAATTGCGTCTGGCGGACGCCAAATATGAAGGCGAATCTGACGACTTGGCCTCTTACATTATGGAATCCATGATTGATCCTTCGGCCTACGTGGTCGCCGGTTTTGGTAAAGCTGGCTCTAACGACACGGTCAGCCCGATGCCCGATGTTTCGGCCGGATCAATAGGCTTGTCGGAGGCAGAACTTCTCGCTATCGTCGCCTACTTGCAGGATTCTGGCGGGGCTGAGGTCACCGTTGAAATCCCCAGCGACGTCGGCGATGCGGCGAACGAGGAAGAAGAGGCCGAAGAGCGCGAACCGATTGAGGATCCGCTTGAAATTGCCGCCGAATTCGGTTGCGGTACCTGTCACAAGATCGGCGAGGATGAAGGCGATCTGGGGCCGGACCTGACGACCATCGGGGCGACGAGGGACCGTGAATTCCTGCGCCGCGCGATACTTTACCCAAATGCAGAAGTAACCGAAGGCTTCGAAACCGACGTCATGCCGGATGATCTGGGCGACACAATGTTCGCTGTCGAAGTCGAACGTATCACTGATTACCTGGCCGGACTCAAATAGGAGGAGAATGCGGTGAGAATACCTAGATTACTGCAAGCCGTTCTCGTCCTTGCGGGCGTATATTGGGCTTTCGTGTTGGTCTTCGATGTCATCCTTGGGCAGGTCATTCCGTCCAGTTTGCTGAACATGTACATGTTCTTTGTCGTTGCTGGAACGTTCATGGTGTTTACCTTTAGCGAGGAAAGCACCGAGGAGATTGTCGCACCCATAAGGGCGCTGGTCGAAGACCCGTCCAAAAAGATGATGCGCAACGTCGTCTTCGTGGTGTTGCCGCTGTTCTTCGGCTGGTTCACCTACGAGCAGATGAAACCCAGTTTCGAGGCGCCTTTGGAGTTGCGCACCATTCACCCGGCGCCACCGGCTGCCGTCAAGGTGTACGGCAAGCGCTACAACCTGCTGACTCTGGAAAATCCTTATCGCAAGTTTGAAAAGGAAAACCCGGAAAAGTTCGCCGAACTGGTCGCTGAAGGCGGTGCGGTTTACATCAAGAACTGCTCGTACTGTCATGGTGACAAGCTGGATGGTCAGGGACCTTACGCGCAGGGCCTGAACCCGGTGCCGCTGAACTTCCAGGATGTCGGCACCATCGCCCAGCTTCAAGAGGCCTATCTGTTCTGGCGTATCACCACCGGCGGACCCGGCCTGCCCAAGGAGGCGACACCGTGGCTTTCGGCGATGCCGGTTTGGGAAGACTTCATCAGTGAAGAAGAAGTCTGGAAGGTCATTCTGTTCCTTTATGACTACACCGGCTATTCGCCGCGATCCTGGGAGCACGAATAATGAGAAACCCCATGATTTTTAAATTATTCAATGGATTGGCCACATCGGCCCTGTTGGCCGGTATCATTTGCGCTACACCGGTATCGGCCGCCCCCGGTGACGTGGAAAACGGCGAAAAAATTTACATGAAACGCTGTGTCTGGTGTCATGGTGAAGAAGGGGAAGGTGACGGCCCGGCCGGTGATTTGCTGGTACCACCGCCGCGTGATTTCACCTCCGGGCTGTACAAGATCAAGTCGACGCCGTTTGACGAAGATTTCCCCAATGACGTCGATCTTTTCCGGATGATCACGGACGGCATGCCGGGAACCGATATGCCGGGCTGGAAAGACATTATTAAAGACGAGCAGGATCGTTGGGACCTTGTCGCCTATATCAAGTACTTTGCCGAGCTTGAAGAAGAGCCCGGTGTCAGCGTCGATTACGGAACCCAGGTGACCACGTCCGAGGACAGCATCGCCAAAGGCAAGAAATTGTTCCATGAAGGCGATCGTTGCTCGGAATGTCACGGACAGGATGGCAAGGGTGATGGCATCAAGAAGCTTAAGGGCGACAACGGAGAACGGACCTGGCCGCGCAATTTGACCAAGCCGTGGACGTTCCGCGCCTCGAGCGATCCCAAGGACATCTTCACCCGCGTTTCGACCGGCATACCCGGCACCCAGATGCCCGCCTTCGCCAACCCCAAAAGCAAGGTAATGTTGTCTGTCGAGGAGCGCTGGCATGTCTCCAACTACGTCCAGTCTCTCGCCAAGACCGACAAGACGGTCAGGGCGGAAAACACCGTGGTCAAGGCCAACCGTATCGAAGGCGATGTACCGTCGAACCCGAATGATCCCGCATGGGATACGGCGGAACTAACCACCTTCATGCTGGTTCCGCAGATATTCGAGAAAGACCGCGTGTTCACCTATGCCAACGACACGGTGACGCTCAGCGCCTTTTATAACGAAACCGAAATCGCCATGTTGCTGGAATGGGATGATCGCACCAAGAGCATTCCGGGCAATCCAGACATCGACAAGATAGCCGACAAGGTGCCCTTTGAAGATATGGTTTCCGTTCAGTTGCCTGTGACGATTCCGGAAGGCACGCAAAAGCCGTACTTCATCAATGGCGATACCTCCAACCCGGTCAATCTGTTGACCTGGCGCAGTGGTACCGTTGACGCCAAAGAGTCCGTCAGCATCGCCAATGGGGCAGGATCGGAAAATATTGAGATGCGCGATGCCGCCTCAATGGGGCTGACCGCCAAGAGCGCCTATAAGGATGGCACATGGCGTGTGGTCATGAAACGGCCACTTACGACGTCTGACGCCGAAAACGACCTGCAACTCGTCGAGGGGCGTTTCATTCCCATTGCGTTTGTCAACTGGGACGGTTCCAACAGTGAAACTGGAACCAGGCATACCCGCACCACTTGGTACTGGTTGTTGTTAAAACCAGCCGATAGTGCAAGGCCGTACATATTTGCATTGCTTGTCGCTGGAATTATCTTCGGTGGCCTCGCCTGGTGGGCACGCGGCGCCGCTCGCCGTGAGGACCAGGAAGCCTCATGACTGAGTTTTCCCCGCCAAAGGGCGTGAAGACAAAGCTGTTTGGGGTTTCCCTGATTATTCTGGCTTCACTTAACTTGATGGTCTCTTGGCGCGGAAGCCTGGAGGCGAGTTTATGGCAGATGCTGATCCTGGGGGTCGGCATCGCCTTTTATGCAGTGGGTGCGGCGAGGGGAGCAGCCAAGTCCCGCGATGACGCAACGCCAACACCAGCGCCCTGATAAGATTCGTTAAGTACGATTTACGAAATGGGGGATTGTTCCATGGTGCCACAAACTCAATCTCGAAGCGTGGAAGTGAGCGACGATGCGCTTGGCGTCGGAGCCTGCAAGCTGGGTCGTGTGCTGGTTGCTCTCGACGCTTCGGAATATTCCGGCCGGGCCCTGGAAGAATCCGTTCGTCTTGCCAAAACAGCTGATGGCGAGATCACCGGTATCCATGCCTACGCGGCCATGCTGCATGACCGTCGCTTCAAACAGATGGAAGGCGGCTTGCCTGAACGCTATCTGGAAGAAGAAGAAATGATGTATCAGCGTGATGTCCATGACAGTCTGATCACCAAGGGCCTGAACATCATTTCCGACAGCTATCACGATGTTGGCGAAGAAATCTGCAAGAAAGCCGATTTACCGTTTCATCGTCTGAGCCCGGAAGGGAAAAATTATGCCAAGATCGTCGAGGCCACAAAAACAGGCGATTTTGACGTTCTGGCGCTGGGGGCCTTGGGCCTCGGCGCGGTTCCAGGCAGCCTGATCGGCACCGTGTGTGAGCGCGTCGTACGCCGCAGCCCCATCGATACCCTGGTGATCAGGGACACCCGGCGCGCCATCGGCGATGGCCCGATTGTCGTCGGTATCGATGGCTCGGAACTTTCCAATGGTGCCTTGAAGACGGCGCTGGATATTGGTCGGCGTCTTGGCGTCGAGGTCCACGCGGTCGCCGCATACGATCCCTATTACCACTATGTCGCCTTCAACAAGATCGCCACCGTATTGAGCGATGAAGCAGGCAAGGTTTTCCGATTCAAGGAGCAGGAACAACTGCACGAAGAACTGATCGACGACGGCATCGCCAAGATTTACCAGTCCCATCTGGAAATCGCCCAGCGCGTCGCCTCTGATCTGGGTGTCGAGCTGAAAACCAAATTGCTCGATGGCAAAGTGTTCAGGGCGGTTAATGATTACCTGGATGAAGTGGGTGCCAGCCTGCTGGTTATCGGCAAGACCGGCATTCATGTTGATGCGGACCTGGACATTGGTGGCAATGCGGAAAATCTTCTACGCACCGCTCCGTGTCATGTCTGGCTGGGTCAGACGACTTTCAAGCCACCGTTTGAAGTCGTCGCCGAAGAAACCATTTCCTGGAGCAATGCAGCTGAAGATTATTTGAACCGCGCGCCGGAGTTCGCTCGCGGCATGGCCCGCAAAGCCGTCATTCGCCATGCACAGGAACATGGTCACACCTTCATCACAAAGGACATTGTCGAGGTAGTCTCGCAAGCCTTGATGCCAAGCTGCCCTGCCCACAGGGCGAAGGAAACCGGTGAGGAGGCATTGAAGTGGAATCCCGAAGCTATGGCTTTGGTCGATGTTACGGGCGATAACGACATTGCCGCAGGCATCATGTTGCGCGCCGAAAAGAAAGCGCGTCGGGAAGGGTCTTTGGAAATCGTGGTCGAACACGTCACGCCATTCCTGGACAAGAAGATTGAAAAGACCGATGACTTCAATTGGCAGGCGGCGTCTCTGGCACGCATTTCGCGGGTTCCCGATGGCATGCGCGAGAAGACCAGGACCCGTATTGAAGAAGTCGCGAGGGAAAGAGGCGTCACCGACATCACCCTGGAAATCGTTGAGGCCGGTCTGGAAAAGGCCCGTAAGGCCATGCACGAGGCCATGCTAGCAGGCGGTCATACCAAAACGGTGGACGGGGAGGACTGATCCTTGACGGCCATGGCCCCCGAAGCCCCGTTCCTGGTCGCGCTCAACCTGACCCGGCGCTGTAACCTTGAATGCGCCCACTGCTATCTGGATGCGGGAACGAGGCGCGATGGCGAAAAGTCCGAATTAGGCACGGTGGAAGTCAAATCCGTCATCGACAATATTGCCGCCCTAAGCGACGAGACGATGGTGGTGCTGACCGGTGGCGAGCCGATGATGCGCCGCGATCTGGAGGAATTGGCTAGCCACGCAACGGACAAAGGCTTGATGGTAGTTGTCGGATCGAACGGTACGTTGCTGGATGATGCACGCGCCAAAAAGCTTAAAGCGAGCGGCGTGCAGGGTATCGGCATCAGCATCGATTCTCTCGATCCTACCTATCATGATGAGTTCCGCGGTCAGCCCGGCTCGTGGGAAAAAGCCATGGCGGGCATTGATGCAAGCCGCAAAAATGATCTGCGTTTCCAGATCCATTTTTCCGTCACCAACGATAACGCCCATGAACTGGATGAAATGATCGCCTTCGCCCGCGAATCCGGGGCCTTTGTCTTCAACGTTTTTTTCCTTGTCTGCACCGGGCGCGGCGAGAAGGTGACGAACATCTCGCTGGAAACCTATGAAAAGGTGTTGGCACGTGTGACCGAGGCGGCGCGCGAGGAGACCGGCTTGCTGGTACGCGCAAAATGTGCGCCGCATTTCAAACGCATGGCGCTGGAACTGGATTCATCCTGGCCGGTGACGACGGCGCACGGATACGAGGCTGGCGGCTGTCTGGCCGGTACCCGTTACGCCCGAGTGACTCCCATGGGTGATGTGACGCCGTGTCCATACATGGAAAATTCCGTCGGTAACGTTCGTGATAGTTCATTTTCGGAGCTTTGGCGCACGGCGCCGATCTTCCGGCAATTGCGCGCGCCGGTACTGGAAGGGCGCTGCGGCGACTGCGAGTACACCAAGCTGTGTGGCGGCTGCCGGGCGCGTCCGTTGGCACGTGACGGTAACATGATGGGTGAAGATTTCCTGTGCGGCTACGAGCCCAGGGGCGGGGCGGTTATCGAACCTCTCGGCAAGGAGGAAAGCACCATGATCTGGACGCCGGGCGCGGAAGAATGGCTGGGTCGCATTCCGTCGTTCGTTCGCCGTTTTGTACGTGTCAGGGCGGAAGACTACGTACGCGAACAGGACGGCACCGAGGTGACGGCGGAAGTCATGGGTGCGCTGGCGCGCAAAAAATTCAAGGACCGCGGTAAGCCGCCTTCGCTGGTTTCCGAAGGACCGGCGGCTTCGTTGTTGAGCCGCTTGGGGGTTAAAAGATGACCTGCGATGTCGCCATCATCGGCGGGGGTATCTCGGGCCTGAGTGCGGCTTGTGAGTTGAAGGGGCGCGGCTACAACGTTGTCGTTCTTGAGCGTCAGGCTCGATCCGGCGGCAATGCCCAGTCCGAACGTTTCGGTGGCTTTCTGATGGAACACGGCCCCAGTTCGGTAAACGCCCAGGCGATGGAAACGGTTGGTTTGTCCCGCGACCTTGGCCTGGATACCTTGCGCACAGAACTCAGTAGTGGCGTCAAATCCCGTTACCTGGTTGGCGACGGCAGCTTGCAGGGAATTTCAACTCATCCCCTGGGATTCCTCATGTCTGGCTATCTGTCACCACGAGCACGCCTGCGCCTGATGGCGGAAATGCTGGTGCCGGGCCGCAAATCGGGTACGGAAGAAACTATTAGCGAATTTTGGACCCGTCGGTTTGGACGCGAATTTAGCGATAAGGTGATCGATCCCCTGGTCGCCGGACTTTATGCGGGCAACGCCGATGAACTTTCCGTGGGCGCGGTGTTCCCGGCGATTGTCGAGATGGAACGTCAATTCGGCTCAATTTCCCGTGCCGTCATTAGCAAACGGTTAGCCAACGGCAAGATGCCGGGACGCCGGTTATTTTCCTGGATGGATGGCATCGCCACCTTGCCTGCGGCGTTGGCTGCTGACCTTGGCGATGCGGTGCGCACAGGCGTTGCTGTTACGGCCATAAACCGCACGCTCTCCGGTTTTGAAATAAAGACCGCCAATTCAAGAAAGCTCGCGGCACGCGCCGTCATTATCGCCACCCAACCCCATGTCAGTGCAGCGCTGTTGGAAAAAATGGATGCAGGCGGTGCGCAGGCGGTTTCAGAAATTGCGGCGCCATCCGTCGCCGTCGCTTACCTTGGTTTCAGGCGCGATCAGGTCGAACATCCGCTAGATGGACTGGGATATCTTGCCCCGACAGGCGAAAAGCGCCTCTTAAGCGGCGCTTTGTTCCCATCGTCGATGTTCCAGAACCGGGCGCCAGAGGACCATGTCGCGATCTCTGGCTACGTGGGTGGGGCCAGGGCTCCCGAAATGGCGAGGATGAGCGTGGAAGATATTACGGCTGTGGCACTGGAAGAATTCCGCGATTTGTTGGGGGTCAAAGGTCAACCGGTGGTTTCCAGGGTTCGTCAATGGTCTCAGGGGCTGCCTCAATTGACCACAGGCCATGCACAACGTCTGAAGCGTATTGAAAAAACGGAACAACGCTTCCCCGGCCTGTTCGTAACCGGCAATTATTTTACCGGCCCCGCAGTGGCGACCTGCGTCAAACAATCCCTGGAAACAAGTAAACGGCTAGACGGGTATCTTCGGGGCACCGAAAGCCTCTCCGACCTGGAAAGCAACGTGGCTTTCTCATAAAATATCAACGACGAAAAAATATAGATTAAATCGGGCGCAACCTGACGCAGGGCACTTCGGGTTTTTTCGTTATTAACCGAAAGCACAGAAATGCTCGGCATGCCATCCGGCAGATCGGTTCGGCCATCGGGGTAAAAACGAGGTCGCTCATAATTGTTCACCCTGCGGCCAAATGAGCTCGGCTGTAAGTACGGATTTAAAATCAGGCCGTTCCACAGATCCGGAAATCGTTTGTTCAACATGAAATTTCGTTGTATGACGTGCAGCACCATATAGGGCGTAG
>MPLX02153688.1_pt1 | contig 18304 bp, 17 predicted proteins | sample 1617341 | NCBI WGS metagenome assembly MPLX02 (sample SAMN05944804, study PRJNA350692) | marine metagenome | biome: marine; feature: ODZ; material: water; isolation source: 120 m water sample filtered on 0.2 um supor filter | place: Pacific Ocean | collected 2012-04-08 | depth 120m m | reverse complement strand
TTCCATTCATAAAACTGAGATCTGAGACTTTATTTACTATTTTTTCCAAAATTTCCGACGACCTGGGTCCCTGTAGGGCAATTAAAGACAAATTGTTGTGTAATGTTAATTTAAATTTATCTCCAAGAGCTTTTTTGATTATCATAAGATCATTGTTTTTACATGCAGCATTAAGAATAATATTAAAGCCCTTTGCTACCTTCGTCACAATTAAATCATCATAAATGCCGCCCTTTTCATTTGTAAGGAAGGAATATTTTGACTGATTTAATTTTATACTTTTTAAATCGATGGGAATTATATTTTCTAGAGCTAATTCCAAATTATGATTTCCTTCAATAGATAGTTGTCCCATATGCGAAACATCAAAGAGGCCTGCTTCATTTCTGGTTGAGTTATGCTCTTCCACAATGCCGGCAGAAAATTGGATTGGCATTTCATAGCCAGCGAAGGGTACAAATTTAGCACCTAAGTTTTTATTAAATTCGTATAAAGCTGTTTTTTGTGTTTGCATAATAACTCTTGTACCGAACCCCCTCTGTCCATGTACCTGAGAGATTTACTCCTTCGGTGAGGCCTAGCCTGCTTTCCAGAGTTATTACGCACGGTCCTTTTGCCTGAGAGTTTCCGGGGTGGTTGCTCCTTCGGCGCCAATCAAATTGGTCTCTCCCGTATGGGACGTACTGTGTGTTAAATAAGATGAAATGTCAAATTATAAAATTATATAAATTTTTTACCGTAAAATGACTGTAATAAAATTGAAAAAATAATTGTACCACCACCTATAAGTACAATTGTTGGTACTACCTCATTTATAAATAGCCAGGCCCAAAAAGGCCCAAATACAGATTCTGTTAACATTAAAACACCAACTACAGCAGCAGGAGTGGTTTGTGATCCAATGGTAATTAAAATAAAACCAAATCCAATTTGAAAAAAACCTGCAAGAAGTGCCAAAAAGAGATCATGGAAAGAAATTGATAGCTTTCCAGCAATGAGAAAACCAATAAATGCAGCTGCAACACCTGCGGTAAATTGAGCAGGAACCATATCCACACTTGGATATCTTCTTACTATCATAATTAATACTGCAAAAGAGATTGGCATTATAAAAGCTACAATATTTCCAATAAATTGTTCGCTAGACTGAATAGATAGAGAGTTGCCAACTATCAATAAAACCCCTGACATTCCCAAAACAATTGAAATAAAAGTTACTAAATCAATTTTTTCTTTTAAAAAAAAATATCCAAATAAAGCTAAAAAAATTACCTCTGTAGTGATTATAAAATTAGTGTTTGCAACAGTCGTAGTATACATAGCAAACACATACGCTGCAAAACCAACTGATAAAAATAACCCCCCTATAAAACCAGGAAGTCCAGAATTGTAAAATGATTTAAAAAAATTTTTTTTATAACTAAAAAGTAGATATAGAGCTACAATAATGGAGAAAAAAAATTGTCTCCAAAAAAGAATTTGCCATAAATTGGCACCCTCAAATGATTTTACAATTGTCCCGCCAAAACTTAAACATACGGCTCCCAAAAAAATCAGAAGTGGACCTGGTATTTTTCTTATTAAATTCATTTTATCAATTAAATATTATTAATAACTTTAAAAATGCTGTCTTGATGATTTTTATATAATTTTTCTGCTTCTAATAAATCTATACATTTAAATTTGATTTTTGTATTTGGAATTTTTTGTGCTAATTTGTCATGGTCTACAGATGCAACATTAGCAATCTTGGGATAACCTCCAATAGTTCCATAATCAGATAACATTATGATTGGATGACCATCTGGTGGTACTTGAATAACTCCTTTAACAATGCCTTCTGATCTAATATTACTACTTTTAATATTTTCTAAACCAAAACCTTTTAATCTCATTCCCATTCTATCGGTTAAATTTGTAATTAAAAAATCTTCTTTAAAAAATCTATTTTGAGAATCTTTTGAAAAATAATCATAATTTGGTCCTATTAAAACTCTAATTTCATTATCTTCTTTGTAATCAATTTTTAAATATCTAGCTTTAAAGTTTTCGATATTATTCTTCTTAAGAAAAATTTTATCTCCACTATTTAATTTGTTACCATCATTTGGTCCAATTTTAGCTTTAGTATTCGTTGAAATACTATTCCAAGATTTTTCTAAAACAAACCCTCCTTCAAAAGACAAATACCCAAAAACGGATTTTTTTGTTATAAGAATATCTATTTGATCTTGATCCTCAATAAAATAATTTTTATTACAAACCCCTTCTATAATATCTTTATTTTTTTTTATTATTTTAAAAATAACATTTCCAGTAATACAAAAATTAGCATTTCCATTATGAAGTTTTATCAAAGGTCCTTGATAAGCAAATTCTAATACCCCCACTTTAAAATCATTTTTAACGAGCGCATTTGAAATTAAATATGATCTATAATCCATAGCGCCACTAACTGGTATTCCAAAATGATGTAAGCCAAATCTTCCTTTATCCTGAAAAGTTGAATTAAGTCCTGGTCTAATTATTTCTAAATAGCAATTATTTGACATTTAATTTTTCAAACTCCTTTAACGAAATTCTAATTATTTTTATTTGATCTCCGGGTGATAACATTGCTGGTTTCAGATAGTTATTTTTATCAAATATTTTTAGAGGAGTTTTTCCAATAATATTCCAACCACCTGGACTTTCGAAAGTATAAATATTACAAAACTGCTCAACTATTCCCACTGATCCTGCCGGAACTCTGACTCTTGGAGTTTTTAATCTATTTAAATATAAATCTTTGGATAGATCTCCAATAAATGGCATACCAGCGATAAAACCTGTCATATATACAAAATAATCTCCTGAAAGATGTTTATTTATAAATTCTTCATTCGATATTTTTAATTTTTCGCTTATGTGCTTTAAATCCAAACAAAAAGGTTCTTCATAACAAACTGGAATTTCAATTACTTTATTTTTTGAAGGAAAATTAATATCTTTATAATTAATATTATCTAAGAAAGTTTTTAATTTCTGATAATTGGTTATTTTTAAATCATAACTAATTATTAATTTATTATATGATGGAGTTAGGTTTATAATTCCTTCTATTTTTTTTTTTTGAATTTCATCAGTTAAATATCTAAAAAGGTTAATTACTTTAGAATTTGTTTTTTTATTAACAATGTCCCCAAAATCACAATATAAAGATGTGTCACCTAAATTTATTACTTTTTTTATCATTATTTGTTATATTAATATTATACTTTCAAAAAATGGAAATTAACATTAATTGCGACTTAGGTGAAAAATCAAAGCATCACTCAATAAAGAATGACCCTATATTATTAAGCATAGTTAACTCTGCAAATATAGCTTGTGGATATCATGCGGGTGATGAAGTCACCATGAATGATACAGTAAAGATTTCAAAAAATAATAAAGTAAGTATAGGTGCTCATCCATCATTTAATGACCCAGAAAATTTTGGAAGAAAAAAACTTAATTTAAACCCAAAAGATATAAATGAACTTATTATCAATCAATATAATATTTTACAAAATATTTGTAACAAATATGATGAAAAAGTGACACATATCAAACCTCATGGTGCTCTTAATAATATGGCATGTGAAAATTTTGAATTAGCAAGGATAATTGCAAAAAGTATATACGAAATTGATAAAGATTTAATTTTTTTGATTCCAACAGGATCGGAAATGGTAAAAGCAGGTAAAAAACAAAATTTAAAAATTGCTTCTGAAATATTTGCAGATAGAAATTATGAAGATGATGGAAATTTAGTTTCTAGGTCAAAGCCAAATGCATTAATTACAGATCCAGATATAGCAAAAAAACATATAATCAAAATGGTAGAAAATCAGGCGATAAATTGTTACTCGGGTAAACAAATATCCTGTGAAATAGATTCTGTGTGCATACATGGTGATGGCGTCAGTGCGTTGAACACTGCTAAAATTATAAAATTAGAACTAATAAATAATAAATTAGAACTTAAAGCGCTAAATAAAATGAAAAAATTCAATTAAAAATGATAACAATACAGGGATAAGTTGATTGAACAATCTATAATACTAATTCAAATTATCTTCATTGATATCATTATGGCTGCTGATAATGCCATAATAATTGGTTTGATAGCTGCTAACTTTGCCCCAAAAAACAGAAAGCAAATTATAATGTGGGGTGTTTTGGCTGCATTCGTATTTCGAATTCTTTTTGCAGTTTCTGCAACTTATTTATTTGGATTTCCATATATAAAAATTTTAGGAGGTATATTATTAATTTGGATTGTAAATGATTTAAGACAAGATTTATTTCAGTCAAAAAAAATAAGATCTCCAACGAAAGCATCAAAAGAACCGTCTTACATACATAGCGTTTATAAAGTTCTATTTGCTGATATCACACTGAGTTTTGATAATGTGATAGGCGTGGTTGGTGCAGCTAAAGATTATATTGGTTTATTAATTTTTGGTTTATTTTTATCTGTTGTATTAATTGGTGCTATAGCAACATATTTTGCTAATTATATTCAAAAAAATAAATGGATTGGATATGTAGGCCTAGTTATTATTTTAATTGTTGCTATACAATTAATTATTGGAGGATTGGTAGATCTTGAAGTTTTGAGTATTAATGAAACTTTTGAAAAATATTTTTAATTTTAAAAAGAGTATCTTTTTGAAGGAAATTTTTTTTTAAGTATATCTTTCTTAAAGTTAATAATTGATCTATTTATAATTTTTTTTAAATTTACATATTTTTTAACAAATCTTAATTTAATTGTATTTAAACCTATCAAGTCATCAGTGACTAAAATTTGTCCATCACAGTATTTTGATGACCCTATTCCAATTGTAGGAATCTTAATATTGTTTGTAATCATTTTTGATAAGTTGCTTTCTACGCACTCTAATACAATGGAAAATACACCTGCTGTTGAAAGCAATATGGAGTCTTCATAAATTCTTTTTCTTTCAATCACTGATTTACCTTTATATCTAAACTTTCCTTTTTGAGTTTGAGGTAATAAGCCAATATGACCCATAACAGCAATTTTGTTCTTAGTTAAATGTTTAATTATTTTAATAATTTTTTTTCCACCCTCAAGTTTAACTGCATCACATTTGGTAGATTGAATTACCTTTTTTACATTTTTTAACGCTTGATTTTTATTTTGATATGTTTTGTAAGGCATATCTACAACTAATAGACTTTTTTTAACTCCTTGCTTCACACTTTTTGTATGATTAATCATCATATTTAGGCTCACTTCTCTAGTAGATTTCATGCCATAAAGCACGGAACCCAAAGAATCTCCTACTAAAATAATATCACAATGTTTGTCTAAAATTTCTGCCATATTTTTTGAATAAGCAGTTAAACAAACAATTTTACTTTTGTTTTTTTTACTTAAAATTTTTTTTATTTTGGAATTAATCATTCTAATTCTATAGTACTTGGTGGTTTTGATGTAACATCTAAAACTACTCTATTAATACCTTTAACATTATTTATAATTTTATTAGAAATTGATTGTAAAAATTTCTTATCAAAATTAAAAAAGTCCGCAGTCATACCATCTTCTGAGGTTATAGCTCTAAGTAAACACATGTATTCGTAAGTTCTATTATCACCCATTACACCAACAGTTTTTACAGGCATCAGAGCAGCGTAAGCCTGCCAAATTTTATCATACAATTTATTCAATTTTAAATGGTTAATAAACAGATAATCAGCTTCTTTTAATATTCTCACTTTTTCTTCAGTAACATTTCCAGGAATTCTTATTGCTAAACCTGGTCCTGGAAATGGATGTCTAAAAATAACATTTTTAGAAAGAGAAAGTTCTGCGCCTAATTTCCTAACCTCATCCTTAAACAAATATTTAAGCGGTTCTATAAGTTTAAATTTCATTTTTTTAGGAAGTCCTCCTACATTATGATGTGATTTTATTTTAGAAGTTGGGCTACCTGTAACTGATTTACTCTCTATTAAATCAGGATAGAGTGTTCCTTGCGCCAAATATTTTATATTTTTAAATAATTTTGATTTTTTTTCAAAAACTTTAATAAACAAATTTCCAATAACTTTTCTTTTTTTTTCAGGATCATTTATGTTTTTTAATTTATTTAAAAATAATTTTTTGGCATCTACATATATTAAATTAATTTTAAATTTCTTTTTAAATGTATTTACAACATCAATTTCTTCATATTTTCGAAGTAATCCTGTATTTACAAAAATACAAATTAAATTATTTTTTATTGATTGATGAATTAATTTTGCAACTACGCTGCTGTCCACACCTCCGGATAAAGCACATAATACTTTGTGATTTCCTACCTCTTGTTTAATTTCCTTAATTAATGTTTTCTTTTGATCCTTGATTGACCAATTTTTTTTGATTTTACAAATAGAGTAAACAAAATTATTAATGATATTTAAACCTTTTGTAGTGTGACTTACCTCTGGATGAAATTGAACCCCATATATTTTTTTTTTTGTGTTTTCAATTATTGCATATTTGGAATTTTTACTTGATGCAATTATTTTAAAATCTTTTGGCAATTTATACACAACGTCTGCATGACTCATCCAAACATTATTAGTCTTTTTCTTATTAAAAAAGTTTTTAGTTAAAATACTTTTACTTTTTTCTTTAACTAATACATTTCCAAATTCTCTAAATTTAGACTCCTTAACTTTACCACCTAGAGATTTTGAAATAATTTGGTGTCCAAAACATATTCCCAGAATTGGTATATCTAAATTATATATTTTCTTCTTTATTTTTATTAACTTACTATTCACATTAAGCGGACCGCCAGAGAATATGATTCCTTTAACGTTCTTTAATCTTATTAATTTATATAAATTATTGTGTTTAATAATTTCTGAATAAATTCCTGTTTCTCGTACACGTCTTGCAATCAATTGGGTAAACTGTGAACCAAAATCAACGACTAGGACAGTTTCAAGATTACTGCTGAGACTCATTTTTCGGCTCAAGATCTTTAATCTTTTCAGCTATTATTAGTTTTTTACTGCAAAGCTTCGAACATACAAGTAAAAATGTTTCATTTAGTTCTTTAACTTTAGAAAAATTTGATTTTTCAATATTTAATTCAATTAACATATACAGCGCTTCTTCATTTTTTGGATTTAACAATAGAGTTGTGTCTAGATTTTTTTTTAATTCCTTATCATTTTTTTCTTCTTTATAAATTTTAGCCAAATATAGATATGATAAATGATCTTTTGGATTAAATACAATATTTCTTTGTAATAAAAATTTTGAATCTTCATAATTTTTATTATTATAAAGTTTTATTGCTTTATCAAAAAAATTTTCTTTTGCATTAGCTGAAGTATTTGAATTAACCAAAAAAACTGCAAATAAAATTAAATAAAAAAATTTAATCATTAGATTTTACTTTCATGTTTAACTTCATCTATATTATGAACCATACTCTCATAAAAACCTGCTTTAGTAATTTTTACAAAATTTGGTTTATTTTTTAAATTAATAATTTTTTTTGAACCTAAATACCCCATTGAAGACTTCAGGCCTCCGATTAATTGATAAATAATATCTTCTACACTACCTTTAAATTTTACTAAACCCTCAACACCTTCTGGAACATATTTTGATGTATCTTTATATTTTTTTTGAAAATATCTATCTGCTGATCCTTTATTCATTGCCCCGACCGAACCCATCCCACGAAATTTTTTATATAACTGTCCCTTTTTTTTAATTAATCTACCAGGTGCTTCTACTGTTCCTGCAAACAAAGAACCTATCATGACGGCATCTGATCCTGCTGCTAATGCTTTTACTATATCACCTGAAAATTTTATTCCTCCATCAGAAATAATTGAAACTTTTTTGTTTTTAACCCCTTTTTTGACATCCAAAATTGCACTCAATTGTGGAACACCAATGCCTGCAACTAACCTTGTCGTACAAATCGAACCAGGTCCTATTCCAACCTTTATTATATCAACTCCAAGATTTGTTAAAAACTTTGCGGCTTCAGCTGTAGCAATATTTCCAGCACAAAGTGTTATTTGATTTGATTTATATTTTTTTATTTTTTTTATTATTTCTGCAACTTTTTTACTATGGCCATGAGCTGTATCAACAACAATTAAATTAACTTTTTCTTTTAATATAGCATCAGCTCTTTTCATTTCATTAGGGCCGGCTCCAATTGCGGCTCCAACTATAAAATTTTTAGATTTAACTTTTTTAATTTCTATAATTTGCTTATTGATATCAATATTTCTGTGAATAACCCCAATACCACCTGCTTTTGCAATCGCTATAGCCATCTTAGACTCTGTAACAGTATCCATAGCTGAAGATAAAAGTGGAATTTTTAAGCTTAAATTTTTTGATAAATTAGTTTTAGTATCAACTTCAGACGGCAAAATCGCAGAATACTTTGGTGCCAAAGTAACATCATCGAATGTAAGTGCTTCTTTTATAGTGCCCATAAGATTGTATATATGATTCTTTAATAATTAAAAGCTTATTACTTAAGATTTTTACAAATGATGTAATTTTCTTTTGATTCTTTTCTGCTTGATTTAGGCTTAAATATTTTTACATCCTTAAATATATTTCTAGCTTTATCAATAATTTCTTTAAAATTAGAACCCATAAAGATTTTAGAAACAAAAAAACCATTTTTATTAATAATATCTTTAGCAAAATTTAAAGCATCTAGACATAATTCCCCTGTAATTAAAGAATCCAGATTTTTATTACCTGTGGTATTTTGAGCCATATCAGAGACAATAATATCAATTTTATTTTCAAAATAATTAGAAATGTCTTTCTTTATTTTAGTTTCGGTAAAATTACCCAAGATAAAATTGGTGTTATTTATGGGATCCATTTGTTTGAGGTCTACAGATAAAATTTTCCCATTTTTAATTTTTTCACTAGCAACTTGCGACCAGCTCCCTGGAAAAGCTCCTAAATCCAAAAAAGTTTTTTTATTGTAAAAAATCTTAAATTTTTTATCAATTTCTATTAATTTAAAAGCTGATCTTGATCGATAGCCACGCATAATTGCGCTTCTTACGTATATATCTCTACGCTGTCTTCTAATCCAGTTTTTTGAAATTTTATTTTTCTTCAATTACTGTCTCTAATCAAATCTCAAACTTTTTGCTATTATATTTCCATCTAGAGTCTCAATATCTATAGTAACATTTTTATCTACTCTCATATCCTTATTATTTTTCCACAAACCAGCAGCTAAATGCATAATGCCAATTTTATTATTGGGCAAATAAGGCTCTACAAAAGTTCCATTAATTTCATCATATTTTGGCAATAAATTGCTTGCTATCCAATTACATTTTAATGGCAAAAATTCAGTTTTAATATTATTTACGTAAACACTAATATTTATTGCCAAACCTTCTGAGCCAAAAATATTTCCTTTTTTAAGAGCAAATCTTAAATTATCTTGCCAAACTTTCCAGCAAGGAGAATTTTTTTCTAAAGAAAAAACACCTATATTAATGTGAGGAGCAAAGGCTAATTTTCTAGAAATTTTATTTGAAAAACCAGATTTTTTTGCATGTTTAAAATTTTGAGATTTAATTAAAGCTACTTTTCCAAATAACCATTTTACCTTTGATAAAATTTTATAACCAGGACCAATTGTTTGGGTAATACCTAGTTTACCCTTCTCACATGCTTTAAAATATAGTTCAATACATTCCCATTCATTTACCCATGCATCACAATCAATCCAAAGATATTTGTCATAATTTGGAAAATACTCAGGCAAAAATGCTCTTGAAACTTGGCTTTTAAGCCATTCTTTTCCTATTGCTTTAAGTTTAGAGACCTCAATATCCCAGTTGGCTTTTTTAACTTCGTCAACCTTTTCTTTTAAAATACTAACTTGATCACTGCTTAATCCTGCGTCTAATACACAAATAGAAATATTTTTACTTTGATTAAAATTTTTTATTGATGAAATAAGTTCAATTAGTAATTTGAAATAATTTGAATCTGCAAGAGTTACTATTGCATTTGATTTCATTTATAACATATCCTCTTCTTCTTCATTTTCGATATAATCTGAATTTTTATGTTTGTTAAATATTTTTTTGTAATGAAAGGTGCTGATTGGTATTAACAATATGTATATTACTCCTGAAATAAATAAAACTTGGAAAGTAAAAATAATAAGCAAACCAAAATATATTGCTATACCAAATAGTAAAAGACGAGTTGCTTTTCTAGGTATAACAATTTTTTTTAATGCATAAGTAGGAATTTTGCTAACCATTAATAAAGGAATAATTATAAACATTGCAGATACTATTTGAGATTTATATATATCAATAGAATAAAAATCACTTCTATCTAAAATTAAAGGTAACAACAGTAACATTGCACCCGCTGGAGATGGAACGCCTTCAAAAAAGTTATCTTTCCATGATGGGTTTTGATTAGAAGAAATATTAAATCTTGCTAATCTTAACACAACACAGACAACATAGGTTAGTGATAAGAACCAACCCAATTTTCCCATTTGATTTGCATGCCAAAAGTACATTATAAAAGCTGGCGCAACACCAAAGCTAATCGCATCCGTAAGTGAATCTAATTCTTTGCCTACTTTAGATGTAGCTTTAATTAATCTAGCTACCCTTCCATCTAAACCATCTATTATTGCTGCGAAGGTAATTGCAATTATAGATAATTCAAATTTTGCATCCAAAGCAAATTTTATAGAGCTAAGCCCAATACATACTCCAATAATGGTAAGGATATTTGGTAATAAAGCTCGAGCTTTTTTTTCAGGAACAATTTTAATTTTATTGTGTAAATTTATATTCATTATTAAATTTTAGCTATCAATGTTTCTCCAGCTATTGTTGTCTGGTTTTCTTTTACAAGTGTTTTAAAATTTTGATAATAAATATCCAATCTGCTTCCAAATCTTATCATTCCAACTCTATCTCCTTGATTCATAGTCTGGTCCTTATAACATTCGCATACGATTCTTCTTGCTATCATACCTGCTATTTGTACAACAATAATTTCTTCACCTTTATTGTTTATAATTTTTATATAATTTCTTTCATTGTCCTCACTTGCTTTATCTAGTGATGCATTTAAAAATTTACCTGGTTTATAATAAATATCAGATATTTTTCCTGCACAAGGTATTCTATTTATATGACAGTTAAATGGATTCATAAATATACTTACTCTAGTGAACTTTTTACTATTTAAATTTAGCTCAATTGGTCCATCAACTTCACTGATTTGTGTGATCAAACCATCAGCTGGACTTACTAAAAAATCTTCATCATTAATTGATATCCTTTCTGGATCTCTAAAAAAATAATAAACCCAAATAGTTATTATAAGTCCAACAAAACCTAAAAATTTTGAAAAGAACAGCAAAACAAGAGTTATAAAAACTGAAATAACTATAAATTTATATCCTTCAGAATGTATTTTTGGAAAAATTCTATCTATCATAATCGTTTTTTTGATAATTTTAGGTTATTATGTATAAAACCCAATAAATTTAATTAATAAGATGAAATTTATATAATGTCTAAAATTAGTGTCAAGAACCCAGTTGTTGAGCTTGATGGTGACGAAATGACTAGAGTGATTTGGGATTTTATTAAAAAAAAACTTATTCTTCCTTACTTAGATTTAAAAATTGAATATTTTGATTTAGGTTTAAAAAATAGAGACAAAACTTCAGATCAAATTACAATTGATAGTGCCAATGCCATTAAAAAATTTGGTGTGGGAATTAAATGTGCCACAATCACTCCTGATGAATTAAGAGTTAAAGAGTTCAAATTAAAGAAAATGTGGCGCTCTCCTAACGGAACTATAAGAAATATTATTGGAGGTACCGTATTTAGAGAACCAATAATTTGCAAAAATGTTCCTAAATTAGTTCCTTCTTGGACACATCCAATTATTATTGGAAGACATGCTTTTGGTGATCAATACAGAGCGACTGATTTTAAAGTTCCTGGCAAAGGTAAGTTGGAAATTAAATGGACTTCTGAAAATGGTAAAGATGAAAAAAAATATGAAGTTTATAATTTTCCGGGTCCAGGCATAGCATTGTCAATGTATAATCTGGATAAATCAATAGAAGACTTTGCTCGTTCTTGTTTAAATTATGGTTTATTAAAAAAATGGCCAGTTTATTTATCAACAAAAAATACAATATTAAAAACTTATGATGGAAGGTTTAAAGATATTTTTCAGGAAATATTTGAAAAAGAATTTAAAGAAAAATTTAAAAATGAAAACCTAAGTTACGAACATAGATTAATTGATGATATGGTAGCCTGCGCAATGAAGTGGAATGGAAATTATATCTGGGCATGCAAAAACTATGATGGAGATGTTCAATCAGATACTATAGCTCAAGGCTATGGTTCTTTGGGTTTAATGACAAGTGTTTTATTAGCTCCTGATGGAAAAACCATGGAATCTGAAGCTGCTCATGGTACGGTGACAAGACATTTTAGAATTCACCAGCAGGGTAAAGAAACATCAACAAATCCAATTGCTTCCATTTTTGCTTGGACAAGAGGATTGGCATATCGAGGAAAGTTAGATCATAATGAAGATTTAATTAAATTTTCATTAACTTTGGAAAAAGTGTGTATTGATTGTGTTGAAAATGGATCAATGACGAAAGATCTTGCAATCTTGATTGGTCCTTCTAATAAATACATGACAACCAATCAATTCTTGGGTGAAATAGATGGTAATTTAAGAAAGACTTTGAATTAAATCTTCAAAAACTCTGTCAAGTTCATCTTCTTTAATCATTTTATTGATGCTTGTCATTGCAAATTCTTCTCTTCCACCACCTTCTTTAGTACCTAAAAAAGTTGAAACCCTTTTTAAAATTTTTCTAGCATCATATTGTTTGGTTAAATTTTTATTAACATTTACAGCTATTGTTGTTTTAGGATCATCTTTGTTCATATCTGAGTCCCAAGCAAATAAAACAAGAATTTCATTTTGAATTTTATCTTTTAAATGATCCATTAAAATTCTCATTTTTTTTCCTCCGTAAGGAAGAAGCATGTAATGAAATTTAACATCAATATTCTTAATTTTTTTTTCTAAGGTAAAATTTAACTTTTTATCTTTTAATCCATTTTCTATATTTTTTTTGTCTAACAATTTAAAGTACTCTTGTCTTTTTTTCTTATCTTTAAGTGTTTTTTTATCTTTTACTAGAATACCTGCTGCTTTAAGTTCTTCAAAAAATTTGTTAATTTCCTCTTGAATTACTTTTTCTTTTCCTTTGAATAATTCTTCCTTTTCTTTTTCATATTGAAGAAGTTCATTGCCACGAAGAGCTTCTATTCTACGAACTCCAGAAGCAATTGAAGATTCACTAATTATTTTAAATTGGCCAATCTCCACAGTGTTTTTTACATGCGTTCCTCCACAAAGCTCTGTTGAGAAATAGTTATTTTTTTCATCTCCCATTGATAGTACTCTTACCTCATCACTATATTTTTCTCCAAATAATGCTAAAGCGCCATTATCTACTGCTTCTTTTGGTGTCATTAGTCTAGTTCTAACATCCCCTTTCGATTTAATCATTGAATTAACATACTGCTCAATTTTTGATATTTCATCTTTGGTGACTGCTTTAATATGACTAAAATCAAATCTTAGTTTATCAGGACCAACGTAAGAACCCTTTTGAATTACATGAGTTCCCAGTACTCTTCTTAAAGACTCATGAAGTAAATGTGTTGCTGAGTGACATGCTCTTGTATTATTACGTCTTTCAACATCAATTTTCATTTCAACATTATCATTTAAACTAATATTTGCACTTACAACTTTTCCATAATGTACAAACAAATTTCCTAATTTTTTTTGAACATCCTTAACTTCAAATATTAATTCCCCAGAAATTATTTGGCCCGTATCACCTATTTGGCCTCCTGACTCCCCATAGAAAGGGGTTTGATTAGTAATAATCATTCCTTCATCACCTGAATTTAGACTTTGAACTTCTTTATTATCTTTCAATAAAGAAAGGACAACACCTTCTGCTCGATCTTTTTCGTAACCTAAAAACTCTGTTGGTTCTAGCTTATCTTTAATTTCAAACCAAATTTCATCAACTGAGCTATCACCAGAGCCTTTCCAATTTTTTTTTGCGAGTTCTCTGCTTTCTTTCATTAAGGAATAAAATTTTTTGTGATCAACCGTTAAAGATTTATTTCTTAGAATATCTTCTGTTAAATCTAAAGGAAATCCATAAGTATCATAAAGTTTAAAAGCAACTTCGCCTGGCAAAATCTTATCAATTTTTGAAATCTCATCGTTTAAAATTTTTATTCCTCGCTCCAAAAGAACTAAAAATTTTTCTTCTTCCATTTTTAAAGTTTCTTTAATTAATGATTGTGCTCTGTTAAGTTCGGGATAATTATTTGACATCTCTTCTTGAAGTGTTTTAAATATATTAAAAAAGATTGGTTCTTTTGCTCCTAGTAAATGAGAATGTCTCATTCCTCTTCTCATAATTCTTCTAAGCACATAACCTCTGCCTTCATTAGAAGGTAAAACTCCTTCCGCAATTAAAAATGAACTTGCTCTTAAATGATCTGCTATAACTCTAAAGCTTGAAATATTCTTATCATCAGGCTTTTTGTTAACTGCATCAGAAGTTGCTTGAATTAATTTTTTAAAATGATCAGTTACATAATTGTCATGGCTGCCTTGTAATAAAGCTGCAATTCTTTCTAATCCCATTCCTGTATCTACCGAAGGTTTTGGCAAATTAATTCGTTTATCTTTGGTAACTTGCTCAAATTGCATGAAAACTAAGTTCCAAATTTCTATAAACCGATCTCCATCTTGATTCTTTGTGCCTGGTAAACCTCCTTTTAGATGATCACCATGATCGAAAAAAATCTCGGAGCAGGGACCACATGGACCTGTTTCTCCCATGGACCAAAAATTGTCAGAAGTTGCTATTCTAATTACTCTATCATCACTTAAATCAGCTACTTTTTTCCATAAATTAAAAGCATCATCATCATCCTTAAAAACTGTTACATAAAGCCTATCTTTGCGAATAGCAAATTCTTTTGTAATTAAATCCCATGCTAGACTTATTGCTTTTTCTTTAAAATAATCACCAAAAGAAAAATTTCCCAACATTTCAAAAAATGTATGATGTCGTGGAGTGTATCCAACATTTTCTAAATCATTATGTTTGCCACCTGCCCTTACACATTTTTGTGAAGTAGTTGCTCTTAAATAATCTATTTTTTCTAAGCCAGTAAAAATGTTCTTAAACTGGACCATGCCAGAATTAACAAACATTAAAGTTGGATCATTATTTGGAACCAAATTGCTTGACTCAACTATTTTATGATCATTCTTTTCAAAATAATTTAAAAAAGCACTTCTTATTTCATTTAATGATTTGCTAGCCATAATTTTAAAATACAGTTTTTTTATTTGATGTCTAGATAACTGTAGATAAAAAAGGCGCCTAATAAGGCGCCTTTTAACTAATCAAAGATGGCTTTTAACTAATCTTTTTTAATTTCTTCTTTAGATAATTCTTTGCTATTTTTTTCTAAAGGATTTCCTTCAATTTTTTTAGATATCATTCCCGCTTTTTCTCTTATAGCCATTTCTATTTCCGCAGCCACTTTAGGGTTTTTTTCTAAATAAATTTTAGCATTTTCTCTTCCCTGTCCTATTTTTTCTCCTTTATAAGCATACCAAGCTCCTGCTTTTTCGACTATCTCTGCTTTAGCGCCCAAATCTATTAACTCTCCAGTTTTGCTTATTCCTTTTCCATACATCAAATCAAACTCTACAACTTTAAATGGTGGTGAAACTTTATTTTTTACTACTTTAACTCTGGTAGAATTACCTATTATTTCATCTTTATCTTTTATGGCTCCTATTCTTCTAATATCCATTCTAACTGATGAATAAAATTTTAATGCGTTACCTCCTGATGTTGTTTCAGGATTACCAAACATGACGCCAATTTTCATTCTTATTTGATTAATAAAAATTACCATTGTGTTAGTTTTTGATATCGAACTAGTTAGTTTTCTTAAAGCTTGACTCATCAATCTTGATTGTAAACCCACATGATGATCTCCCATTTCACCTTCTATTTCTGCTCTTGGGGTTAATGCTGCAACTGAATCCACAACTAATACAGATATTGATCCCGATTTAATTAATGTATCAGCTATTTCTAAAGCTTGTTCTCCTGTATCGGGTTGAGAAATTAAAAGTTCTTCTGTCTGTACTCCTAGTTTCTTAGCATATATTGGATCTAAAGCATGTTCAGCATCCACAAATGCACAAATTCCACCTGTTTTTTGCGCCTCAGCAACAACTTGTAATGCTAAGGTCGTTTTTCCAGATGACTCGGGTCCATAAATTTCAATTACTCTTCCTTTTGGAAGCCCACCTATTCCTAAAGCCAAATCTAAGCTTAACGAACCTGTAGAAATAGAATCAATATCCATTGCGGCTTGTTGACCAAGTTTCATTACTGATCCTTTTCCAAAGTTATCCGTAATTTGGCTTATAGCTGCATCTAAAGCTTTATTTTTTTCTTTGTTTTCAGCTTCTTGGTTTTTATTTGTTTTCACAATTTTTAGGTTGTTTTTAATCATTTTAGTCCTTTTTTGTTAATATTTATAATTCGAATCATGTATTTAAATGTACACATTTTGTTCTTTTTATCAATATTATTTTTATGCACATTTTTCTTATTAAATAAGGGTCTAATTAAGGCTCAAATTTAATGCTGTTAACTGACCTAATGCGAGCAAAAGCTTATATTGAGATAAAAAATGATTTCTTTGGGAAGTGGCAAGGTTATTTTTTGCATCAAGTAAAATAGAATTAGATTGGATAACATCTAATGTTGATCTTCCAAGTCCAGACTCATATTCAATTGAAATTCCCTCATTAGCAATTTCTGCTGCTTTAACCTGTACTTTAATAGAATTTAATAAACTTTTAGATGATTTAAAATTTGACCATGCGCTTGATACAAAAGTTTCATTAGATCTTTCAGCATCTTCTAACAATAATGCTTTTTGATCTCTTAATGATTTATTTTTTCTTAAACTAGATACATTTTTTCCGCCTAAAGAAAATGGCCAAGATACTGTGGCTTTTAAAGTTTCTTTATCACTTTCATCATAAGTTGAACTTGTATCATCAGTTTGTGTTGCTTGAAAAGATAGTGTAGCTGATGGAGATAAATCAGATTTTGCAATGGCCACATCTTTGTTTGCTTGCTCTAACTCCAACTTTACAATATTTAATTCTGGACTAAACTGTTTTGAAATTATATTTGCTTCTTTAAGGTTATTAGGAAGTTTATATTTAAATACATAACTTTCATTTACTTCTTCACTATTATTTATTTTACCTATTGTTTTCTCATAAATTAATTTGCTTGTAACAATATCATTTCGAACTTGAATTAGCTTTGCATTTGCTCCTGCCAATGAAGCTTCTGATTGTGCAACATCAGTTAAATTTATTTCTCCTTTTTCTAATCTTGCTCTATCAGTTTCTACCTGTCTTTCTAAAAGACTTACATTTAATAAATTTATTTTTAATTTTTTATTATTTAATACTAGATTGGTGTAAGCCTCTACGGACTCATAAATAATTTCTTGTTCTACTTTTTTTAATTTTAATCCAGCTATTTCTAGACCTATTTCATTTTTTTCTAAATCAGGTTTTCTACTTTGGTCATATAATTTTTGTTCAACCAATATAGATGTTTGTAGTGGGCTAACATCATCTTTGCTGGCATCTTCCCCACTTCTATTTGTTAATTTAGATGTATTTTCTGCGCTCTTGTATCCTGAAATTGTAACGGTAGGTAAAAAATTACTTTTTGATATATTAATATTTTCCTTAGATATTTTTAAATTTTCTCTTTCAGCATTCAATTTTGGATTATTATCGTAAGCTTCTTTTATAGCTTCAATTAGAGTAATTGCATTTGCATTACAAATTAAAAAAATGTTTATTAATATAAATAAAAAAAAAAATTTCATTTATTTTATGTATCTTATATTTTTAATTTGATGATTTTTATTAAGATTTAAAACAATTGAGGCAATTTTTGGTAAATCTTTAAACATTTGCTGAGTAACTCTTTGATAAGTCATCATAAATTTTAAAACTTCCGAATTTGTCATAATTTTAGATTTTTTTTTAATATTTTTGAGT
>MPLX02068655.1_pt1 | contig 18314 bp, 18 predicted proteins | sample 1617341 | NCBI WGS metagenome assembly MPLX02 (sample SAMN05944804, study PRJNA350692) | marine metagenome | biome: marine; feature: ODZ; material: water; isolation source: 120 m water sample filtered on 0.2 um supor filter | place: Pacific Ocean | collected 2012-04-08 | depth 120m m | reverse complement strand
TCAAGAATTTCTAATCGTTCTTCAATCGGCATGAATGCATAGCCCTTCTTATCCATTAAGAATCGATCACAGTTGGCAATTACAATCAGTTTTGTTCCAAGCTTGGCAGCCTCTTGAATCATTCGTAAATGCCCAACATGAATGGGATCAAACCCTCCACTGATAACAATTGAATCTTCAAACTTCATCTCTTAACTCCTCTTTTTGTATTAATGGCATGTAATGACAGAAGACATTAACAAATTTCTCACCATCCAGTGGAGTTGACCTTCCGTGGTTGACGGTAGCGCTCTCGTAAAAGACGATATCACCCGGCGATAAAGTAACATTGTGGTTATTGCCTTCATTGTCATCAATCTCTAGTATCCACGGCGAATCTACTTTTTGGTCAATGTTCATAATCACTCCAATTATATGAGTTTCTTTCCGATCCACGTGAGACTCTAAAGTTGCTCCTCTATTATAAACCCTTACTCCATAAACATAAGTCGGGAGTAATTTTATTCCAGACCATGCCTCAGCTCTTTTCAGAAAAGATTGATGAATTTCATCTCTGAGTTCATCTGGCATTTCGATGGTATGACTTGGTGAGCCCTCCCCCTCAGTTTTAACATAACCTCCAGCAACATTTTCAACTTTTAGCAAAGCATCGTTTTCTTGATAGAAATCCAATATTTTTTGATGAATTGATTTGTCCATTGTTTCTTTTTTAAAGCCAATTTCAGTATATTTGGGGACTTCCTTATGAGCACTTTTAAATGCATGAACCATCCTCTGAATATTTTCTTCCTTGGATGATTGTTGTTTTTTTGGTTGCAGGGTAAAGCTGTTAACTCGAGCATTCATTTCAGATGCAATTTGCTCAGGGTGAAACCCTTCATGATAAAGGATGGAGTAGAGCTCATTCTTATCGCAACCCTTTTCAGTATTTTCTGCAAGCCATTCTTTCCAGGCAGTGGTCAGTATTTTTTCCTCACAAGAAAAGACTCCGATATTTCTTTGGGTATTTTTCTTATATTGATCATAATCAGGGTAATGAGCACAAACCGTTGGCCATACACCCTCTTTTTCTTGATCGGTTAATTGCTTGGCAGTGTAATATTTTTTTTCAGATCCAATTTGAACAGCAACCCTCGGATTGGCCGACACATTGAAATACCAACTTGGATGCATTGGCATCCCTGCCATGGAAGCAACCAAGATTGGTTTTTTCTCATGCAAGACCTTTATAAGCGGCACCTTTCTCAACTTACCAGATTTAGCACCAAAAACTGAAAGCACCATGATGGGATATTTACCGGACAATTTCCCCCATAGCCGACCATTGGATAACTCATATATAAAGGCATTGATTAAGGAGATCTGCCTCAGTACCAGCCTGATTATTTTTGCTTGACTAAGTGAATAGGCTTCCATTTTTTTGTCAGTACTCATGTTGTGATATATAAAAATAAATTCTATAAGAAATCAATGATTGATGAATTGATTTGAGTCATTTTTTGTCATCATTGTTGTTTTACCTTTCAATGATTGAAAGGGCGATCTTCCCTAAGATTGGCACAGCAGCACCCAGTTCTTTTGCATTGTCAGCTGAGGCGTTCCCCATGATGGATCGTTTATAGACGCCTTGGGCAATTCCAGCCAAGCGGAAGAAGCCGAAAGCCAGATAGAAAGACCAATTGGGGATATCGCTTATTCCCATTTTCTTACAATAGGCTTCGACATACTCATTTTCTGTTGGGATGCCCGTGCCATTTAGATTAAGGCCATATAACCCCGGCGTAATGCCTATTTTTGGTATGTGCCAATTCATACATTGATAGGCCAGATCAGCATAAGGATGACCAATGGTAGAGAGTTCCCAATCCAACACAGCAAGGATTTTATTTTCTGTATGACTGAAAATCATGTTGTAGAGCCGATAATCGCCATGAACAATCGATATCATCCGATCATCATCAGGCATGTTTTTCTCAAGCCAAGCAATCAGCGATTCAATTTCTTTATATTCTTGTGTCTCAGCTGCTCTGTATTGTTTTATCCATCGACCGACTTGACGCTGAAAGTAATTTCCGGGTTTGCCAAAATCTAAAAGGCCTTCTTTTTCAACATCAATACTATGCAATGCGGCTAAAACGTCTACGGTTTGACCATAAATGTCGTTTCGATCACTCGAACTCACATCAGGCAAAGTGGGGTCCCAGTGAATTTTTCCATCGACATAATCCATTAAATAAAAAATGGTCCCAATGATATCTTCATCGTTACAAAGCATCCGTGTTCTTGGGACAGGAACCGAGGTTTTTTCTAGTGCTTTAATGATTCGATACTCTCTATCGACGGCATGTGCTGAAGGCAGGAGTTTGCCGGGAGGCTTTTTCCTAAGAACATATTTTCCAGTTGTTGTTCTTAATTGGTAGGTCGGATTTGATTGGCCGGTTCCGAATTTTGAAATCTCTTCGAGCGCTCCGGTCTCAGGAAGATTTTTCTCAAGAAAGTCAGAAAGTTTGCGGTGATCAAGAGAGTGTACAGAATCCTTTCCCAAGATTTTTAGATTCTTCCTGCATCAATCATGGGCTCTTGTTTAAGTACTTTTTTAGCAAGCGATGCCAAATGAACTTCATCGGGACCATCTGCCAATCGGAGCGTTCTGGCGTGAGCATAGGCTTCGGCAAGGAAGAAGTCATCTGAGACACCACCACCACCGTGAACTTGGATTGCTCTATCGAGCACATTGCAGGCCATCCTAGGCCCAACAACTTTTATCATGCTAATCAAATCACTGGCTTCTTTATTGCCATATTTGTCCATCTTGTCAGCGGTTTTGAGTGTCAGTAATCGAGATTGCTCAATCTCACTTGCAGAGATCGCAATGGATTCTCTGACCGATCCTTGAGCGCTCAACGGTCTTCCAAACGCAATTCTTTTTTCTGCTCGATCGCACATCATTTCAAGTGCTCTGCTCGACATCCCAATCAGCCTCATGCAGTGATGAATTCTTCCTGGGCCGAGCCTGCCTTGGGCGATTTCAAAACCCCTTCCTTCCCCTAATAACATGCTTTCAAGAGGAACTCTGACATCCTTGAACTCAACCTCGGCATGCCCATGTGGATAGTCATATCCTCCAAACACAGAAAGCGGTCTTATGACATTCACCCCAGGCGCATCCATTGGAATAAGAATCATGGATTGTTGCTTGTGTCTGCTCGGATTGTCTGGATCGGTTTTACCCATGAATACGATCAGCTTGCAGTCCTCGTTCATTGCGCCTGAACTCCACCATTTTGTCCCATTGATCACATAATGATCGCCATCTTTCACAATTGGGGATTCAATATTTGTCGCATCCGAAGAGGCCACAGCCGGTTCCGTCATACAGAAGACAGATCTGATTTCACCATTAAGAAGGGGTGTTAACCACTCATCTTTTTGTGCATCCGTTCCGTATCGATCCAGCACCTCCATGTTGCCGGTATCTGGAGCGCTGCAGTTAAAGACTTCCGAGCACCATGGCGCATGACCCATGACCTCAGCAAGTGGCGCATATTCCAAATTACTCAGACCCGCACCACTTTCTGAATCGGGCAGAAAAAGGTTCCAAAGATCTGCATCTTTGGCTTTTAATTTAAGTTCCGACATCATAGGTGCCGCTTTCCATTTTTCATCGGTTGTCTTGAAGTGCTCGGCATAGGCCGCTTCATTGGGATAAATATGCTCATCCATAAAGGCGGTTAATTTGCTTATGAGGCCTAAAACTTTTTCTGAGTAATCAAAATTCATATTTATCTCCTTAGTTCTTTCTCAACTATATCGTAGTATTTTTTTGTTGCGCTCATTATGGTTTCATTCACAGTCATCCGTTTTGCAACATTTTCAACAGATTTCCTTGCATCATTGAGTGTTCTCCATGGAACATCATCATCGCTTAAAAGCCTTGTGGCTTCAAATTCTTGGTAGTTCATTTGTGTCACTGGATCACAGTTTTCATCCTCAGATGCCAGTAAGCGTTTTGCAAAGTCAATCAAGCGCCCATCATTCATTTGATGAATAATATTGACCCTGTCATCGGTTGACTCTGAGCCCAAAAATGCTTTGCTCAGCAGTTTGTCATGTGAATCAATGAATTTTGAATAAATTTGAGATTCAGAATAATCAGGCTTTTCCCAGGGCGTTCTTTTTTTTGCATTGATGTCGCATGCAATGACCACGGATTCTTTAAAGCCAATGTTTTCCTGAATCTTGTTGGCTCTTAAGTTGGCTTCTTCAAATGATAAGTCGTTGAGTTCGCATAAATTTCCTGGCAGCAAAACGGGGCTTCCGTTTGCTTTGATATTGAAAAATGGGGATCCTTTCTTGTTTAAAATTGAAGCAATTTCTTCAGGCGTCATATAAAGATAATCCTCAGGATCGAACGAAAGATCAAACAGAACCAGATTATTGGCATACGATGGATCTTGGCAAATAAAAGTGGGTGTTCTCTTGACCGCAATGCGTTCCTTGTATTTCACTTCGCCATAATTCAAAAAGAGATTCTTTGAGAGCAATTCAATGACTCTTTTTTTATTTCCAGATGCCAACGCCGAATAGAACACCTCAGGCACTTTTTCTTCCATTAGTTTGGCGAGTTTCAGAAGTGTTTTGACATCATCCACAGCCGCGTGAGCATCACCAGGATCGATCCCATTGGTTGTTGCCATCAGTTCTTGTTTTAAAATGACCCTTCCATCTGGACCCTTGTGAAAAGCAATACGGGTTGGGAAAAAACAAAAAATCGTTTGTGCAAGAGAGTAGATGTCAATGTGAAGCCGATCTTCTGCTGCTTTAACCAATAAATATGGATCGTAAAGGTGAGCGAAAAAAGAGTGTCTCAGAATGATTAAATCGTAGGTCGCACCATTGTAGGTCACCAGAGCCTTTTCATAGCTTCTTTCTAGATAGTGAGCGATTTTTTGGATGAGATCAAACAAGGACAGAGGTTCATCCATCAGTTCCAGTGGATTGATGTTCGTAACGTTCAGAGCACCTGCATCGGGAAGCACATGATACGGCAGGCGACATTTGTCATCGACGATGATATCGGGTGATTCAAAGTTCAGATTTGTCTCTAAAATGGCTGCTGACGTCGGTCTTTCGTATTCAATATTTCGATTGAGACCCGTGGTTTCCAGATCCAAGCCAATCAGATTCTTTGACTCAAATTCGTCTTTTGAATTTTCCCAAGTGAATTCTTTCATCGTCATTCTCGCACCTTTCTATCAGACCAATTAGACTGTATGATTGATGAATATGCAAAGGAAGAATTTACTTTCCAAAATTTTTATTTTCACACTGTTTATCTCGCTCATCTCATGCGGACAGACAGGAGAACTTTATTTGCCAGATCAAAACGAAGACCTCGAGATTGATGCAGTAGAGAATCCACTCATACCCAATGAGTGAAGAGAAGTTACTGCTGGTCGACGGCTCGTCCTATTTATATAGAGCATTCCATGCATTGCCTGATTTGAGATCACCAGACGGGAGACCAACCGGTGCGATCTTTGGCGTTCTTAACATGCTGCAAAAACTGATTAAATCCGAAAGACCCGATTATTTGTCGGTGGTTTTTGATACGCCAGTCAAAACGTTTAGGCATGAGATCTACCCTGAATACAAAGCAAACAGGCAGAAAACTCCGGATGACTTAATCGCTCAGATTGAACCGTTGCATCAAGCCATCATTAATCTTGGTTTACCGCTCGTTGCTGTTGATGGAGTCGAGGCCGATGACGTGATTGGAACGCTTGCCGTGGAGGCCGATAAAAGAAAGATCAAAACCTTGATTGCCACAGGTGACAAGGACATGGCTCAGTTGGTCACAGACAACATTCATCTTATAGATACTATGAAAAACCTTAGAATGGGCCCAAAGGAGGTCAAGGAGAAGTTTGGAGTAACGCCCGAGCGATTCATTGATTACCTGACTTTGGCTGGAGATTCTTCTGACAATATACCCGGCGTAGAAAAAGTTGGTCCAAAGACAGCCATCAAGTGGATCGATGAGCACGGATCTTTGGATGGTGTGATTCAAAATGCTGATCAGATCAAAGGGAAGGTAGGGGAAAATCTCATCGCAGCTTTGAATCAGTTGGATTTATTCAGGACCTTGGTCACCATCAAATGTGATGTGCACATGGATTCCAAGTTCTCCGATTTAACCATTGGAGAATCGAATGAGAATCTTTTATATGAACAATTCAATGATTTGGGATTGCATGGGCTGATTAAGCAATTTGATATTCAAGCCTCTAAAGAGAAGCCTGCTATTGATACGGACTATCAGGCCATCACAACAAAAAAAGAACTGGACGAACTCATAGGAGAAATCAAGAAAGCTGCTTACGTTTCATTCGATACAGAAACGACAAGCTTGGATTATATGGAGGCGTCTTTGGTCGGCATTTCAATCGCATTGGAGCCCAATAAAGCTTTTTATATCCCGATAAACCACAATTATGACGGCGTGGAAAATCAACTGAAACAGAGTCTAGTGCTTGAAGCCTTAAGACCTTTTCTGGAATCAGAGGACATTCCCAAGATTGGGCACAATTTAAAATATGACAGACACATCCTTCAGAATGTGGGCGTTGAATTGAAAGGCGAACTTTTAGATACCATGCTCTTTTCATATGTGAACAACAGCACCATCACTCGCCATAACTTGGATGCGGTCTCAAAGAGATACTTAAACATCAGTCCAACTTCTTATGAGGATGTTGCGGGCAAGGGAGCTAAGCAAATATCTTTTTCAGAGGTATCAATCGATGTGGCATCAGATTATGCATCTGAAGATGCCGACATTGCTTTGCAACTCTATCAGCATATTGAGCCAATGGTTCAAAAAGAAAAAAGTCTGGCAAAACTTTACTCAAAGATTGAGGGCCCACTCATCTATACATTGGGCGACATAGAGAGAAACGGAGTTTTGATTGATTCAAAAAAACTCAACCAACAAAGCAAGGAGCTAGAAGCCAAGATTTCCAAACTTGACAGAAAGGTACAGAAGAGTGCGGGAGAGGACTTTAATTTGGGTTCGCCCAAGCAATTGCAAGAAATTCTATATGGGAAACTAGGCTTACCAGTGATTAAGAAAACGCCAAAGGGGCAGCCCTCTACATCGGAAGCCGTTCTTCAAGAGCTCTCGATGGATTTTCCCATCGTGAAGGACATTTTGAGCTACAGAGCCATATCAAAGTTAAAATCCACCTATACCGACAAGTTACCAAGGATGGTCAATCCCGATTCGGGCAGAGTGCATACTTCATATCATCAGGCTGTGACCGCAACCGGAAGATTGTCATCCTCGGACCCCAACCTTCAAAACATACCGATTAGATCAGAGGAGGGGCGAAGGATAAGAGAGGCATTTGTGGCACCCGATGGCTATAAAATACTGGCCGCAGATTATTCACAAATTGAACTTAGGATCATGGCTCATCTCTCAAAAGATCAGGGTTTATTGGATGCTTTCACAAAAGGTCAGGATATTCATCGAGCCACAGCGGCTGAAATATTTGCCTCCGAGATTGATGATGTGACACCAAACCAGAGACGTTCAGCAAAAGCGATAAACTTTGGTCTCATATATGGAATGTCGGCATTTGGTCTTTCAAAACAATTGCAGATCACGCGTGCAGAAGCACAAAGCTATATAGAGCAATATTTTGACCGATATCCAAAAGTCAAAAATTACATGGAAGAGACAAAATTAAGTGCTAAGCGAATGGGTTATGTGCAGACAGTGTTCGGGCGTAGACTCTATTTGGCCGATATCGAGTCATCCAATTATCAAAGACGACAATATGCAGAGAGGAGTGCTATCAATGCACCAATGCAGGGTACCGCAGCGGATCTGATAAAAATGGCCATGACCGATTTGCATCAAAAAATCAGTGATCAGTCACTCGATGCGAAAATCATCATGCAGGTTCATGATGAGTTAGTGATTGAAGTTCACGAAAGCCAATTGGATGAATTATCAGGCCTTACAGTAGAGGCCATGTCCAATATTTCTAAGCTTGATGTGGACTTAAAGGTTGATGCTGACTCTGGAAGCAATTGGGATGAAGCGCACTGATTCAAGACCCAAGCAATTCCAAAATCGTTTCCCTTGCCTCTTCTGTGCCCAATTTTTTCAATGATGAAAACAATTGAATGCTTGAAACCTCTCCGACGATGGATTCAACTGAATCCAGTGATTTTCTGCATGCTTGTTTCTTGAGTTTGTCTGATTTAGTTAAAAGAATGTGAAGCGGCTTATTCAGTGGAAGATAAAAATCCAGGAATGCATCATCCAGTTCCATTAGGCCACGTCTGATATCAATGATGAGAATTATGCCCTTTAAGGTTTCTCGATGTTTCAGATATTCACCAATCATAAGCCCCCATTCTTTCTGTTGGCTTTTAGAGGTCTTTGCATAGCCATATCCTGGAAGGTCCACAAGGCGTTCATTCCTCTCAATTTCAAAAAAATTAATGAGCTGAGTTCTCCCTGGTGTTTTGCTGATTCTCGCCAAATTTTTTTGATTCACAATGACGTTGATTGCGGACGACTTACCTGAATTTGATCGTCCAACAAAGGCAATTTCAGCCCCAATATCATCTGGGCATTCAGAGATATTTGAAGCACTTTTCATAAATTTCGTTTTACTAAAATACATTTCGAATAAATTCACATTATCTATATAATTCAAACTTTCAATTACAAGATTTAAAAGGGATAATAGCGGTCAGTTATGAATACTAGGGTTTTAGAGAGGGAAATGAAAGAAAGCATGGCTAAATTTTCATCAATGATTTGTTTCGCAGCAATCATGTTGTTGAACCCACCTGCATTGATGGCAAAAGGAGATCCTGATGCCGGCAAAGCAAAATCGGCAGTATGTGCAGCATGCCATGGGCAAGATGGCAATAGCATTAATCCAGACTGGCCAAGCCTGGCTGGACAGCATGAGAAATATCTCATTCAATCAATCACTGCATACAAGAATCAAACCAGAAAAAATGCAATCATGTACCCTCTTGCGATGAGTCTGAGTGATCAAGACATTGAAGATCTGGGAGCCTATTATCATTCCCAAAAAGTTGCCTCACTCTCCTATGATGAAGAGCTAGCCAAGGAAGGTGAAAGCATCTATAGGGGCGGCAGTTCAAACGGAGTGGCCGCATGCATTGCTTGCCATGGACCAAACGGCAAAGGCAATCCGGGCGCTGGTTACCCAGTGCTGGCTGGTCAACATGCACCATACACAATGATTGCCCTCAAAGAATATGCAAACGGCAATCGTGAAGCTGGAATCAATAATATGATGCAGTCGATAGCACCGAGATTGACAGACAAGGAAATGAAGGCTGTTGCAGAATACATCCAAGCAATGGGGCGATAATCAATGGCTGAATACCTCAGGAAAGCAAAGAACCACCTTATCCTGGCGTCGACTCTTTTTTTCACAATTGGATTTGCCGACGATCATTGGGTTTACGAAGAAGGACGGCATTATAAGAAACTTGGTCTTGCTGAAAAAGTAATCGCCGAAGACAACAGGATAGAGATCTTAGAGGTCTTCGCATACTCTTGTAATCATTGTTTCAATTTTGAGCCGTACCTTGATCAGCTTGATGGTTCAAAGGCAGATTATATTGATGTGGTAAAAATGCCTGTGATTTTCAATGACGCATATAAAATGCATGCAAGGATTTATTACACTGCAGAATCATTGGGAAACTTAGATGTAATGCATACGGAAGTTTTCCGGGCAATGCATCTCGATCGAAAAACGTTGATGGAGGAAGATGAGATTTTTGCATTGTTTGAAAAACACGGCGTTACGAGACAAGAGTTCCAAAGTCGATTTCGATCATTCACCGTTGAGAGCAAGATTAATCGAGCACAGCGCCTGACTAGAAAATACAAAATTCGATCCACGCCCAGCATGATTGTAAACGGGAAGTATATTGCCAGTGGTCCTGGCACCAGGACATTTGAGGATATGATTGCGGTCAGTAAACAATTGGCTGAGATGGAATACCAGGCTTCAAATCAAAACAACTACTAACCGGCACCCTTCAACCACTCTGTCTCACCATCTCGGTAATGTTCTTTTTTCCATATGGGTACTCTGCACTTGACTTCATCGATGATGTATCGACAACCTTTAAAAGCTTCATTTCTATGACCGCTTGTAGCGACAACAACCACCGCGGTTTCACCGAGATCTAATGTGCCAATTCTATGGATGCAAAATGCATCGATAAGGCCAAACATCTCCGTGGCTTCAAGCAATATTCTATTGCCTTCCTTGATGGCTAAAGATTCGTAACACTCATACTCAAGCTTTGTGACATCGTGTCCTTCATTGGCATTTCTTACAGTGCCTTCAAACACTGATCGAGCGCCAATGCTGTGATCCTCACCTATGGATTTTATAGTTTCAAGGCCAATCGACTCGGATGTGATTTTGAATTCTTTCATCCCCCAGTCACAGGCGGAATAAAAACCAACCTGTCCCCATCATTCAGCTCGATATTCCAGTCTGAGAATTCATCATTCACTGCAATCTTAAAATTGGTCCCAACGTCAATTTTATGTTGTTTATTGATTGACGTTAAGACATCAGCTGGATTGTTGCCATCTTTGATTGAGAAAGTCTCTTCATCCAACCCTGTCAGCTCTCTTAGCTTTGCAAAGTAGATGACTTGAATGTGCAATGTATGTGCCATCATTTTTGACTCAAATAGTTATGATTAAGCGTGTGCCAACGTATATTACCAATACAGATGTCAATCTTCGAACAATAGAGCCAGAAAAGATCTTCACACCAAAGTAATTTCCAATTTGCCCACCCAGAATCACCGCGATGATCAGGAATGAGTATTCATTAAAATCAAAGCCGATGCCTGCATTGATGTTTTTATAAAGCTGACCCAAGAGTCCTGCAATGGAATTCACAAGTATGAATACACTTGAGAAAGCCGAGATCTTTTTGGAGGGAAGAGCGCTTTGAAGATGCAAGATTGGCGCAAAGAATATACCGCCTCCAATGCCAATGATTCCTGCCAAGAGACCGAGTAAGAGACTGATCGTTATGTTTAGATAAATTTGATGTTTTCTTTTTCGCTCATTTTTTTCATGCTTATTGGGTCTGATCCACATCAAGACCCCTGAGGAAATAAGACCGATGCCGAGCAATGTCATAAATATCATTTCACTGATTTGAATCGACCCACCGATGAAAGATGCGGGCACTGAAGCAACAATCAACGGAATTGAAAACCGCCAAGGAACTAAACCATTCAGTTGATACCTGAAACAGCTTCCCAGGGCAACAAATATGTTGCAAGAGAGTGCAATGATCGGAATAAGCCGGAAATCAACATCTGCAAGCACCAGTAGCGCATTGTATGTGGAACCACCGCCAAACCCAACCGTTGCATAGAGAAGCGCGGTCATAAAAAATAGAAAAGTGGTTATTGCTGACCCCCATCAATTCTTTGTGCAGTCATTCTGGAAATACAACAAAGTGTTTTTTCTGAGAATTCCTCTTCAGACTTATAAATTTTTATCTCCCAGACTTGGGTTCTTTGTCCCAAAAAAACCGGTTTTGCAATTCCTGTAACATACCCCGATGCTGCAGGCCTGACATGATTGGCATTGATCTCTTGCCCAACCACTCTGTATTTTTCTGGATCTACACAAAGATATGCGCCAGTGCTTGCAAGCGTTTCTGCAAGCGCCATTGAGGCGCCTCCATGAAGCAAGCCTGCAGGTTGTTTGGTTCTTGAGTCTACCGGCATTGTCCCTTTAATGAAGTCATCCCCAATCTCTGTGATTTTAATATCCAATGTTTCAACGAGGGTATTTTCATGCGCTTTGTCAATGATCGCCTGCCTATCGATTTCTGTTTTATGCCAAATCTGAGCCATTAATTTTCCGAAAAGAATTAATTTAAAGTAACATTATTGCTTTATTCTTATTAAGGTGCAAAATGCATTTGGTATGCATGCTTTATCAATAAAAAATCTCTCAAAAAAATATAAAAGCGGCGTTGAAGCATTAAAATCCATCAGCTTTGATGTGCAGCAAGGAGACTTTTTTGCCTTACTTGGACCCAATGGCGCAGGAAAGACAACCGCCATCGGAATCATTACATCTCTTGTGAATAAGTCGTCAGGATCCATAGAGGTTTTTGGTCATGACATAGACAAAGAGCTGGCCAAAGCCAAATCTTGTATCGGTGTTGTGCCGCAAGAGGTCAATTTGAATCTTTTTGACTATAATTTCAATATTCTAGTTAATCAGGCTGGTTTTTACGGTATCCCGAGAAGCGAAAGCAAGAAAAGAGCAGAACAGTATCTGAAAAAGATGCAGATCTGGGAAAAAAGGAAGACCGATGCAAGAAGTTTATCTGGAGGCATGAAGAGAAGGCTGATGGTCGCTCGAGCATTGGTCAATCGACCAAAACTTCTGCTTTTAGACGAACCAACAGCAGGCGTTGATATTGAGACCAGAAGAATGATGTGGGATTTTCTCAGAGATCTGAATAACAATGGAACAACAATAATCCTGACAACCCATTACCTCGAAGAAGCAGAACAGTTGTGCAACAAGGTTGCCATTATTGATGAAGGCAATATCATCGAAAATGATTCGATGCAAAATGTGTTAAAGAAACTCAAAACTGAAGTGTTCATTCTCAATACTGAAAAACCGCTTGATGAAGCGCCAAAGATCGATGGGTATTCAACCAATTTAAGATCGCCACAAGAAATTGAAATCACCGTGTCTCAAGAGCAAGGTGTGAATGACGCTTTCGCTTCTTTGCAAGACAGAGGGGTCAAAGTGCTTAGCATGCGGAATAAAAATAGCAGGCTTGAGGAACTCTTTCTTGATCTTACAAAAGGGCAACTGGGAGACGACTCATGAGAACGCAGATCATAGGAATGATCGCGCTTGTAAGAAAGGAGACCGGCCGTGTGCTGAGAATTTGGGTTCAAACATTAATCCCTCCAGGCATAACCATGTCCTTGTATTTCATAATTTTTGGAACCCTTATTGGCAAAAGGATAGGCGAGATGGAAGAATTTCCATACATGGAGTATATCGCTCCAGGACTGGTCATGATGTCTGTCATCACAAATTCTTATGGCAATGTCGTAGGCAGTTTTTTCAATGCGAAAATTCAAGGCCATATTGAGGAGCTACTGGTTTCTCCTCTAAGTGAAGTAGCCATTGTTATTGGTTACTTGGCTGGTGGAATCATTAGAGGCCTAGCGGTGGCAATGGTGGTGACTTTTATTGCTCTCTTTTTTACGCAAATAAATATTAAGCATCCTTTGATGACAATTTTCGTGATCATTATGACAGCGGGAGTTTTTTCCTTGGCAGGCTTAATCAATGCAATTTTTGCAAAAAAGTTTGATGATATTGCCGTTATACCATCCTTTGTTTTGGCGCCTTTGACATATTTGGGAGGAGTTTTTTATACAGTAAACTTGCTTCCAGAATTTTGGCAGACTCTATCTAGATTTAACCCCATCCTTTATATGGTCAACTCCATGAGATATAGCGTGATTGGGATTTCCGATGTGTCGATTCAGAATGCTTTAATGATGATTGTCGTTTTCTTCATTGTCTTATTTTCAATCGCTGTAATCTTGCTTAGAAAAGGAATCGGGATTAGGCAGTAATTTTACAATTTCCTATGAATGATTATTTCAGTCATCTCTCTTAAGGGGTTTGGCTTTTCTCCAAATATTTCCAGTGCCTCGCATGCGGATTGATAAAGGCCATTCACTCGTTCCTTAGATGCATCTAGACCAAAGAGTATGGGGTAAGCGGCTTTGTTTTTTTGTTCATCAGACTCAGTGGATTTACCGATAGTCTCCAAGTCTCCCTCGGCTTCGATCAGATCATCTTGAATTTGAAAAGCTATCCCAATCGACTCGGAAAAGCTCTTTAAGGCCAAAAACTCTTTTTCATTCATCTCCCTGAAAAAAGTGGGGGCCAATATCGATGCTTGAAGCAATTTTCCCGTTTTTAGCATATAGATGTTCTCAACACTGGCAGCATTCAGTTTCTTATTCTCTGCATCTAGATCTAAGGATTGCCCCCCTGCCATTCCAGCTGAACCAATTGATTTTGCAATCATTGAAATGAGTTCAAGTTGATGAATTTTTGATTGAGGAAACTTTGCTTTCGCCATTGACTCAAATGCCAATGACTGAAGCGAGTCGGCTGCCAGCGTTGCTGTTGCTTCTCCAAATTTAATGTGTGTCGTTGGCTGCCCCCTTCTCAATGAATCATCATCCATGCAAGGCAAATCATCATGAATGAGTGAAAACGAGTGAAGTATTTCTATTGCTGCTGCAAATGGGATGACTTCCTGAATAGCTATATCAAGCGTCTTAGCAGAGGCGAGCATCATTAAAGGCCTGATTCTCTTTCCACCATTTAATACAGAATAAGCCATGGCTCGATTCAGCTCTTTAGGGGGTTGATTTGATTCAGGCAGAATCTTATTCAAGGAACCATCTATTAATTCCTTATATTCTGGAATCTGTCTTTTGAATGAGGCCATTAATTAAACTGAATTTTCTACAATATTGAGTGGTAAAGTATACTACTTTGAAAGCCTAAATTTTCTGGATAAGAGAAAAATTTGAAAGAGACAACAGCCATCGCACATCCTAATTTTGCATTAGTAAAGTATTGGGGCAAAAAAGACAGCAACCAAAATAGACCTGCCATGAGTTCTATTTCAATCACTGTTGACTCGATGCAGTCCAAAACCAAGATATTTAAAAACACCCAATCCAACTGCCACCGATTATTTATAAATGGAATGGAAGAAACTGATCTTTCAAAAATTCTTCCGTCATTATTCTATTTGTCTGAGATTTCAAAATCTGATGATTATCTTATAATTCAGTCTGAGAATAATTTTCCAACCTCATCTGGTCTTGCCTCATCTGCCTCCGGTATCGCATCTTTTGTGACTGCATATGGGGCTCATTACGAGCTGAATCTTGGTCTGAGAGATAGAATAGAAGCTTGCATCTTAGGTTCTGGTTCTGCTCCCAGGTCCTTAATCGGAGGCTTTGTTTTAATGGATCATAATAATAATTATAGTTGCACTCAGATTCTCCAAAAAGCAGATTGGCCAGTTGATGTACTGATTTGTATTGCTTCAGAAGAGACTAAAGAAATCAGCTCAAGACAGGGTATGGAAATTTCAAAAAGAACATCTCCACTTTATCAAGATTGGCTCGGTGCCAACGAGAAACATATAAGTCTCGCATTAAAGGCAATCAAAGAGAAAGACATGGGCAGGCTTGAAAAGGTGACTGAGGAAAATTGCAACTTCATGCATGAAGTGATGAAAACCTCAAAACCTTCGATCATATATATGAACGATGTGACCCATAGTTGTGTAGCTGAGATAGAGAACCTGAGAGCTTCAGGGCACAAGCTTTTCTATACCATTGATGCTGGACCTCAAGTAAAAATTATCTGCGATCCGAAATCAACAAATACCATTAAAGACACGATCACTCATGGAACAGATGTGATCGATATTATTCATGCGGGGCTTGGAGAATCACCAAGAATCATTGATGAAGATTGAAACCACAGCATCAGGAAAAGTGTTTTTTTCTGGTGAATATATGGCACTAGAGGGAGGAAGGGCAATCATTCTTTCCACCCCTCAAAGTGCGAAAGTTTCAATTTCTGAAAATAATGAAACAAACAACGTATTATTTTCATCAATGAGTGATCATTCTTATCCCTTTTTGATAGATAAAGAAATGAAGATTGTTTGGCTAGAAGAAGACCCAATGCACCTAGGAAGTATTTTAAATGAAGCAGTAAATCAATTTAATACAAACTTTTCTGGCAAATCTGTATCTATAGACACAAGCGAGTTTTTTTACGAGGAAAGAAAGATTGGTATCGGCTCAAGCGCAGCAGTTTCAGTAGCACTGACAAAAGCTCTGAATAAACTATTAGGCTTGAGACTAGAGCCTAAGGCAATGATTGATCATGCGAGACAAATACATAATAGGTCACAAGACTCAACTGGAAGCGGTTTTGACATCATAGCGTCCTTTGTGAAAGAAAGAGCATTGTCTTGCCAGCTTCTTGACCATGAAAGATATGAGTATGAAAAAATCAAGCTTCCGGAAGCAATAAAGGTATTTGCAGTCGTAAACAATGCATGCAGTCAAACTTCAGAAATGATCAATAGATATAAAGCAGCTAAAAATAGATTTGGAGATTATTTTTCCAATCATGCACCAAAGATGAAAAGTGAGCTAGATCGCTTGCATGACGCGATCTTGAAAAAGGATTCCTCACGGATCATGAATCATCTAAGCAGATACAATGAATCATTAGTGGAGATGGATAATAAATTTAGCCTTGGGATTTTTGATCATCATCATGATTTTATTAAACTGGCGAAAGACGAGGGTCTTTTCTATAAACCGTCTGGATCAGGTGGAGGAGATCTAGGACTACTAATTAGCGATGATAAGATAAGATTAGATGAGATTTGCAAGGAGCTAATATCAAAAGGGCTCTATTTATTTGAGGTTTAGATTGAGAAATTCAGGAGGAGTAAGCTGAAAGAAAGAAAGAAAATTACTGTCGTTGGTGCGGGATATGTAGGAATGAGTATTGCATCCGCATTAGCCAGAAGCCATGAGATTCTTATTCTTGAAAGCAGTAAAGATAAAATAAGAAGAATTAATTCTGATCAACCCAGCATAGATGATTTTGATACCAAGGAATTTTATAAAAAACACAGCCTATCCATTAAAGCTCTGGAAAATAAAGAGGAGGCATACCAAGAGGCAGATTTTATTATTATTTGTGTGCCAACAAATTTTGACAAAGAATCTTCTTCTTTCGACACCACCATTGTTGAGCGGGTTGCTGGCGATGCTCTAAAACATAATAAGAATGCATTGATCATTATTAAATCTACAATCCCAGTGGGATACACAAAGCAGCTTCAAGAGAAATATCAGACAAACAAAATTATCTTTTCGCCGGAGTTCCTTAGAGAGCACTCCGCCATGCATGATATTTTGAATCCATCAAGAATCGTTGTTGGGAATGACTCTGAGTCATCGATTGAATTTGCTGAAGTCATTTCAGGATCAACTGAGAATGAACCCGAGGTGATTCTCATGCCATCTTCAGATGCCGAGGCAGTCAAGCTTTTTTCAAATACTTATCTTGCAATGAGGGTAGCATTCTTTAATGAATTGGATACATTTTCAGTTGCTAAGGGCCTATCGACCAAAAATATTATCAAGGGTGTTTCAGCAGACAGCAGAATAGGCAATAAATACAACAACCCATCTTTTGGATACGGTGGATATTGTTTACCAAAAGATGCTAAGCAGCTACTCGCAAATTTTGAAGATCTTCCTCAAACCATCATTCAGTCCGTCATTAGCTCAAATGAGACAAGAAAAAAATTCATCGTCGAAGAAATAAAAAAACTTCATCCAAAAGTGATTGGTATTTATAAACTCACCAATAACCCGAAAGCTAACAATTTTAGAAATTCTGAAATGCTAGACATCATCAATGGTTTATCGGTCTTTGCTCAAGAGCTGATTATTTTTGAGCCGTTGATTGAAGAAGATGATTATATGGGATTAAGGGTGTTCAAAGATATTGATACATTTAAAGCCGAGTCTGATTTGATTATATCCAATAGGAAATATGATCAACTCGATGATGTGGCTGAAAAGCTGTATTCCAGAGATATTTTTGGTGCAGATTAATTTATCTCAGTTGATCAACTTCTTCTTGAGAGAAGTCGTCCACGTTAATAATATCGTCTACTAACTCATTGTATGTTTTAAGCTCTTCTATTTTGTCTTCACTGATTATTCCTTCTTTGGCAGCATTGCTAAGGAGGTCCTCAAAACTCGACCCATTGATCAACCCTTTTTTCTTAGCTCTCAAAACAGAGGCTCTGTCTTTATAGGATGATTCATAGAGTTCTAGAAGCTTATTCATCTGTGCAAAATGATTTGTTGGTTCATCATTTTGATAAATTCCATGTATAAGTTTCTCTCTAGTCTTTGTATTTCTAGTGACTAATTTTCCAAGTTTAAGGGTTTCCTTAATACTTGGGGCTTTGAGATTCTTTCCTCTAGGAAAGATGACAAATCTAACGAATGTTGCAATAGGCTTGTTTGGGAAATTATCTAGAGTTTGGCTGAGCTTTTCTTGTGCCTCATATAGAAGCGTCTTTTGT
>MPLX02002261.1_pt1 | contig 18326 bp, 17 predicted proteins | sample 1617341 | NCBI WGS metagenome assembly MPLX02 (sample SAMN05944804, study PRJNA350692) | marine metagenome | biome: marine; feature: ODZ; material: water; isolation source: 120 m water sample filtered on 0.2 um supor filter | place: Pacific Ocean | collected 2012-04-08 | depth 120m m | reverse complement strand
TCAGCATTGGTTGAACAGCCTGTGCGCCACAAGACTCACATCTTGCAAGAAAACCAAGCTGGTTCTCCTCTTCGACAGCCAGAGAGCGCCTAATTCGCACTGCAAGACGAAAGGTACGTCCATCGCTAAAACTGGCCAGAGGCTCCAGACCGCGGCCCAGCATCCAGGCCTGTCGAGCAATCACCCCCAACTGAAGCCTTAAAGCCATCTCCCAACTAGATGGATGAGCCCTGGCCGCGGCCGACAGACTGCGAATCGCCCCTAAACGGTCATGACCTGTTGGAGAACGACCATCACTGCTTGCTAACAGCAACAGGCCATTAGCCGCTAAAACCTGCAAGACAGGCTGCAGCAGTGCGTTCGGACAACCAAAACAATCAAGGTCAATCAAATCAAAAAGACGCTTCTCGAGATAAGCGCAGCTCAAGAGAGCCTCAGCTGGCTGATGAGAAAGATTTAGGCAGAGGTTCTTCTGACGTAGAGGATCAAGATTGCGCTCAAGAACAGCAGTACGAGCAAAATCTGCATCATTCACCCAGAACACTGGCGACTGCATTTCACCTGAGTGCAGCACAGAGGAATCAAGAGCTTCTAGCCCCCAACGCAAAGCACGAATACCGCAACCAGCCATTAGGTCCAGCCAGTGCAAAGCAGTTGATGAGTTACCCCTGGTCTGCTGCTGAAAATATGCAAACAGAACCGAAAGATCACGAGAAGGACGCGAATCTGAACGGAAGAAGCCATCGCCAAGCTCCAAAGCGGCAGCACCTTCGCGATAGTGGGAGGTCGGTTTGCTCAGGCCGCTGTGGATGCAACTGTCACCCAGACTGCCGACCGGGCAATCCCAGAGACTGGAGAAGACTGGGGCGAAGCCCATGAATGGTATTGGCAAGGCCTTAGTTGCCACTGGCGTTTACTAGGAGCAGAGGGCACCCGCCCACTCGTGCTCTTACACGGTTTCGGCGCTAGCAGCGCTCATTGGCGACACAATGCAGCTCCTCTAAAAGCGGCTGGATTTCGGATATACAGCCTTGATTTAATCGGCTTTGGTGCCTCCGCCCAGCCCGGACTAAATCAAAACCAACGACTCGACAATCGACTGTGGGGCAAACAGTTGGCAGCCTTCCTAGAGCAAATAGTGAAGGCCAATTCCTGCGAACAGGCAGTACTAATAGGGAATTCTCTAGGAGGACTAACTGCTCTCACCACAGCCGCATTTCGACCAGACCTTGTTGCAGCGGTAATAGCCGCTCCATTACCGGATCCAACATTGGTTCAACCCGTAACGCTCCGACAACCCCGCTGGTGGAGACGGTTATGGGGAAACTTAATCACAATCATCTTTCGCCTGCTGCCCTTAGAGCTAATTGTGCCTCTGATCGCCCACACCCCACTAATCAAGGCAGCACTCCAGATGGGCTACCACCATTCCATCAACTCAGACCACGAGCTACTACGCCTGATAGCCAATCCAGCACGACGACCCACAGCAGCTCGTGCCCTAAGAGCAATGTGTATTGGGATGGCACTCCGACCACATGGTGCGACCGCCCCTGAATTGCTAAAACGACTAGACAAACTGTTGGATCGGCCACCCTTACTTCTTATCTGGGGACGCGAAGACCATTTCGTACCATTAAAAGTTGGCCAACGGCTGCAGCATCAATACCCATGGATAAAGCTTTCAGTGCTTGATGAGACGGGACACTGCCCTCACGACGAATCAACTCAGGAATTTCATCAAACCGTGCTGAGTTGGCTGAACATTAATTTGGTAAAGGATTGACCGCGCGCATGAAGCACACCCTTTCAGTGCTGGTAGAAGATGAATCCGGAGCTCTCAGCCGGATTGCAGGCCTTTTTGCACGCCGTGGGTTCAATATCGACAGCCTCGCGGTGGGGCCAGCAGAAGCCTATGGACAATCTCGGCTCACGATGGTTGTAGAGGGAGATGATCACACCCTCCAGCAGATGAGCAAGCAGCTAGACAAGCTAGTAAATGTGCTGCAGGTTCTTGATTTGACAAGGCAACCTGCTGTTGAGCGAGAACTAATGCTGCTAAAAGTTTCTGCACCCGCCGCTCAACGAAGTGCAATTTTTGATCTAGTTCAAGTTTTCCGAGCAAAAGTGGTTGATGTGGCAGATGAAGCTCTTACTCTTGAGGTGGTAGGCGACCCAGGCAAGCTGGTGGCACTTGAAAAATTGCTAGCCCCTTATGGAATCTTGGAAATTGCCCGCACTGGGAAAGTGGCCCTTGAACGGGCTTCAGGGGTAAATACCGAGCTGTTAAAAGCCTCCCCTAGCGGCGGCAGGGTGCCGGCCTAAGGCGGTGGCGCTTCAGCGCTGGGAGATTGTCTTGCCATTACGAGGGTGGCTCTAACAATCCGATCACCCTGCTGAATTTCATCCACCACATCCAACCCATCGATGACCCTGCCAAAAACGGCATAGCGGCCATCCAGTTGGGGCAGTGCTCGCAAAGCAATGTAGAACTGAGCACTAGCCGAATCAGGCGCCTGCGAACGAGCCATTGCCAGCGAGCCTCTCTGATGACTCAATTGCAATTGCAGCAAGTCGCTGGGGTCATTAATTAGTTGGCTATATCGAGGCTGATCTTCAGTATTCAGCTTCACTTCAAGCGGAATGAAGCGGGCCTGCCCACTTGCTGGATCGATGAATCCACCTTCCCCATAATTTTTCTTGAGATTTTTGGGATCACTTGAGGCAGGATCGCCTCCTTGAACAACAAAAGGTTCAGGTTCCTTAACGACCCGATGAAAAACAGTGCCGTTATAAACACCACGCTTAACAAGATCGACGAAGTTCCCAGCGGTAACAGGAGAGGCCTCACCATCAACCTCAAGAGTGATCCTGCCTCTATTGGTACTCATCTGAACAATGGCTTTGCCCTGCAAGCAAGGGCTACTCAATGTTGAACAAACCGCTTCAATCGATGCCGTAGTCGATTTGCCGCAACTCACTAACAAGGGCATGCAAAGTACAAATACCCAGATAGCTGAACGCCGAAACGAACGAACAAGAGTTGCAACAATCACGGTTTAGAGCCCTTCAAGATTCACATCAAGGAAACGAGCCAACTCAGCCCCTGCCTGCTCCAGCTGAGCTAGAGGGAGAGGCTGACCCACTCGGGTCAAAGAGATGTCACGCCGACCCTTAACCCGCAAAGACACGCGACGAAGAGGATTGAAGCCATCGCGCACCTCAACCTTCACAGCCTTGACATCTTTAAGCGGAAACTCTGCGCTGATCTGCCTGAAATATCCGCGCCGAGAGATTGTCACCAAACCTGCTGCCTTATCAAAGCGGTTGCTACCTGCACCCAAATCAACGGCAAGCATTGCCCAGAGGTAGCTAGCTAGAAGGACACCAGCCAGGCCATAAAGACCCATTACCAGGCCCTGAGGTACGAATAAAAGAACCGAAGGTTTGCCGATAGGGAGCAGATCTCGACCGAGATAACTAGACAGGCAAGTCAAGATGAAGCCGAGGCTCCCGATTGTGACAATCACAGCCAAGAGCTGATTGGAAAGACGTCGAAAACCAAGGACCGGTTGCTCAAGCAACTCTTGCGAAGTCCCGTCGGCATTGGATTTTTCTTGCAAATCAGCTGACATGACTGCCCAATATGTACGCCCATTCTGGACTTAAACGGCGAGCAACGGGCAAAGCTGAAGCAAGCCAAAAGAGCATAAGCAATACAAGGGGTTTCAGCTCAAGGCAACACTTCCCCAAAGGCCCCTTGGAGATTGTTAATGTCGTGCGGTATCCCACAGCTTGCGGCAAACCCGCACCGTTTTTTTCCCATGACGATCGCTGTAGGACGCGCGCCTCAGCGAGGATGGTTTGACGTCCTCGATGACTGGCTAAAGCGCGACCGCTTCGTTTTTGTTGGCTGGTCCGGCCTTCTCTTGTTACCTACGGCCTACTTGGCTCTAGGAGGCTGGTTCACCGGTACCACCTTCGTTTCATCCTGGTACACCCACGGCGTTGCCTCTTCTTACCTAGAAGGCTGCAATTTCCTTAGCGCCGCTGTCAGCACCCCTGCAGATGCGATGGGGCACAGCTTGTTGCTGCTTTGGGGACCTGAAGCACAGGGTGATTTCGTGCGCTGGTGTCAACTCGGTGGTCTCTGGACCTTCGTAGCCCTGCACGGATCATTCGCTCTGATCGGCTTCATGCTGCGTCAGTTCGAGATTGCCCGTCTAGTTGGCATTCGCCCCTACAACGCACTCGCCTTCTCAGGACCAGTCGTTGTCTTCCTGGCGTGTTTCCTGATCTACCCGCTCGGACAATCCAGCTGGTTTTTTGCTCCCTCGTTTGGGGTAGCAGCAATTTTCCGCTTCATTCTCTTCTTGCAGGGATTCCACAATTGGACCCTTAACCCATTCCACATGATGGGTGTTGCAGGAATCCTTGGCGGTGCTTTGCTCTGTGCAATCCACGGTGCAACCGTTCAAAACACCTTGTTTGAAGACGGCGATAAGTCAAATACCTTCAAGGCGTTTGATCCCACCCAGGAAGAAGAGACCTACTCAATGGTCACCGCCAACCGCTTCTGGAGCCAGATCTTCGGGATCGCCTTCTCCAACAAGCGCTGGCTGCATTTCTTCATGCTATTTGTGCCTGTAATGGGCATGTGGACGCCGTCCATTGGCATCGTTGGCTTGGCTGTCAACCTGCGCGCCTACGACTTCGTATCGCAAGAAGTCCGCGCCGCTGAAGACCCTGAGTTTGAAACCTTCTACACGAAGAATGTTCTTCTCAACGAAGGCATAAGAGCTTGGATGTCTGTTGCGGACCAGCCTCACGAAAACTTTGTATTCCCTGAAGAGGTAATGCCCCGTGGAAACGCCCTTTAAATCCTCCGTACTGGAGAATGTCGGGGGATACGACCTTGAATCCACCGGCTACGCCTGGTGGGCAGGTAACGCCCGACTAATCAACCTTTCTGGACGCCTGCTTGGCGCCCACATTGCTCACGCAGGTCTGATGACTTTCTGGGCAGGAGCAATGCTCCTGTTCGAAGTAAGTCACTTCACCTTCGATAAGCCCATTTTCGAGCAAGGCCTAATCCTGATGCCACACGTGGCCGCTCTTGGATTTGGCGTTGGTACCGGTGGTGAAATCGTAGACATCTACCCGTTCTTCCATTGCGGGGTGATGCATTTGATCATCTCCGCATTCTTCGGATTCGGTGGTGTATACCACTCCCTAGTCGGTCCTGAAAAACTAGAGAACTATTCAGCTCCTTTCTTCAGGCTTGACTGGCGCGACAAGAATCAGATGACCAACATCCTTGGTTACAACCTGATTTTTCTAGGCTGGGGAGCACTGGCAGTTGTCATCAAGGCCTGCTTCGTAGGCGGCATCTATGACACCTGGGCTCCAGGTGGCGGTGACGTACGAATGATTACCAGCCCCACACTTGATCCAAGCGTCATCTTTGGCTACTTGTTCAGCTCTCCCTGGGGAGGGAACGGCTGGATAACCGGTGTCAACTCTATGGAAGACATCGTTGGCGGTCACATATGGATTGCTGCGCTTCTATTTTTTGGTGGCCATTTCCACATTGCTACCAAGCCATGGGGATGGGTGCGTAGAGCATTCATCTGGAATGGAGAGGCCTATCTCAGCTATGCCCTCGCTGGCCTGAGCTGCTGTGGCTTTATCGCCTCGGCCTACATCTGGTTCAACGTAACCGCCTATCCATCTGAGTTCTACGGTCCATCCAACGCAGAAGCCTCTCAAGCCCAGAGCTTCACATTCTTGGTTCGCGACCAACGCCTCGGGGCAAACATTGGTTCTGCCATGGGCCCAACAGGCCTTGGTAAATACCTGATGCGTTCCCCTACCGGTGAGATCATCTTCGGTGGAGAAACGATGCGTTTCTGGGATTTCCGTGGTCCATGGTTAGAACCACTTCGTGGTCCTAACGGTCTGAGCCTCGAGAAGCTTCAGAACGACGTTCAGCCATGGCAAGTACGCCGTGCGGCTGAGTACATGACTCACGCTCCCAATGCCTCCATCAACTCTGTTGGTGGCATTATCACCGAGCCCAATTCGGTGAACTTCGTGAACCTTCGCCAGTGGTTAGCTGGTCATGTGTTCTTCTTTGCTTGGTTCACAATCGTGGGGCACTGGTTCCACGCAGGTCGCGCCCGCGCAGCTGCTGCCGGGTTCGAGAAAGGTATCGATAGGAAGACCGAACCGTCTCTATCCATGCCTGACCTCGACTAGGATCTAAAGATCAAGCAACGATCATATTTTAATCGGGAAAATCTTCAGCCCTCGTCCTTACGACGAGGGCTTTTTTTCATGAAGCCAAACGACATCAAAAATACAGAGCAACAATCACATGCCCAATAGAGCCTGAAGAGCAATAACTTGCCAAATGGCAATAACATCTAGACATGGATGGCTATATATGATTATTGTTTGCATCAAAAGCCATCACATCAAAGGGATGTCAAACGCCTCACGGAAAAACAGTAGAGGCGAAACCAGCTTCACAAAGAGCCTCTGGCTATCAATATTTCTTCTTGGCATTTTATTAGTTACTGGCTGCAAACATCGCAGCGGTGCACTCTTGATATACGTAGGCATCCCTAACTACGCCGAGAAAGACCTCAATCAAGCTGGCTTCAGAAAGGCAAGGAAAGCCGAAGAACTATTAATGGCGAACGCAAATAGACGCCTTAAAGGTCAATATCCAGGCACAAGTATAGCTATTTCATATTACCCAAATCGCGACTTATTAGGCATGGTTCGCAGGAGGTCTGGCTTAGGCCTAGGACCCGATTTAATTATAGCTTCTGCAACTGTCACTGAAGAGCTCTATGCAGAAGGATTGATCAAGCCCTTCAGAATTAAGGAGGGGCATAGCAAAAGCCCAATGAATGAGCTTCAATCTATTTATCTTAATTCCAGTGGAGATAGAATAGGTTTACCAATTTTAATCGACTCGCAACTAGGCTGTGGAAATCGCAAGCTGATCAAACAGATACCTTCAACATTTAACGAGTGGTTGAATCTAAGGGTACCCATTGGATTTGATGCTGCAGAACGTGATCAAATCTGGATTTATGGAGTTTTTGGTGCAGCTGAGCCAATTATGCGCGCTGTAGCAGCTAATCCTCATGCATTTTCTGATCAAGATGTGCATGCACTTGAAAAATACCTAAATACGCTCAGATCTGAATTCCCTAAGCGGGATCTGTTCTCTTCTCACAGCCACAATAGATTGCTTTTAGGCCTGGAAAAAGGAGAACTAGCTTGGACCACCTGTCGCACTTCCGATATTCCACGACTGCGTGAATCACTGGCAGAAGACCTACTCGTCTCACCCCTTCCAAAAGGAGAGCAAGGCGTGCCTCTCTCGATACCTATCATTCGCACTGCAACAATAGGAACTCATTCCACTGACAGACAAAAATTGCTGGCCAAGGCTTGGCTGGGATACTGGCTGCGACCCATCGAGCAGAGAACCATAAGGGAAAAGCACCTAAGACCACTTGATACTCAAGATAGGGAAAGTGTGAAAGGAGCCGATCGCAAGGCCATCAAAGCTATTGTCAATGCATTTCAAGCCAGTCCCTTACCTAGAGCAGTTGTCCCTGCGATTCTGGGGCCACGGACTAAGGGGAATAACTTGTTGCTGAAGATATTTGATCTCTACTGGAATGAAAAGATAGAAGTGCAAGAGCTGGTGGACAACATTGTGAGCAGATTCGCTTTGCGCCAATGAGAATTCTCCTTGCACAAGTCATGAAAAGCCCCTTTACTACGCCGTTGAGTGGTCCCCTAGATCTACTTAAACTCGCACTGGAAATGGTACAAAGGCCAGTTGTTCTATGGCAACTACTAGGAATCGCTATTGCGATTGGCGCATCTGCCTTGCTGATACGAAAACACAGAGGAGCAAACCAAAACTGGTTAATACCTTTTGGAAGTCTATTACTTTATTTGGTGGCGTTGTTACTCGGAGGTATCGGCACACCCAATGAAATCGTCGTGGTAATTGCAGCAGTATTTGGAAGCTTAACCTTGTTGCAGGCTATCTATACGTTGCTGAGAAAGCTGCGCATGGAGCCAACTCCTGACAAGTTCTTCTCTCGCTTTGCGCGTCCCACAGTCATTGTTATTTCCGTGGCACTACTAATTCGTGCTGCCGGCTTTGAAGACCTCTGGTCAGTATCAATATTGCCCGCCAATGCGGGAGGTCAGTACCCTCTGCGGATCACCATTGGCGAAATATCCAGATCTCTTATAGCCATCTATTTGCTATTTGTCACCTCAGGATTAGCCAGCAAGGCTGGAGGCATAATCAGCAAATTATCACTAGGCATATCAACAGAATCCTCCGCAATTATTGCTGAACTATCTCGTTATATGTATATCTTTTTAGGGTTAATCTTTATCTTGATGTCAATGGGCATCACTGGAAATTTCCTTATAGCAATTGCAGCATCTTTATCTGTAGGCATTGGTTTTGGAGTGAAAGATATTGCCGCGAACTTTATCAGCGGAATTTGGTTATTACTTGAGGGCGTAATTCGACCAGGCGACGTTATCTATATAGATCAAGATCCCTGCAGAGTTAATCGACTAGGACCACGTGCCGCAAGACTCTGGCGTGAACGTGACAATGCCGATCTAGTAGTTCCAAATCTCCAGTTCTTTTCTGATACAACCACCACCTATACCAGCACCGATAGATTGCGCCGGGCTGAGGTACAAGTTAGAGCCGCTTTAAAGCATAAACCTTCTGAAGTCATAGCTTTACTCGAGCAAATACCGACAAAGATTGATGGCGTATTAACAAGTAGACCCCCCTCAGCTTTGTTAATAGATTACGAACCTGCCGCAATCCTATACAGCTTACGCTTCATGATTAATGATCCAATGAGGAATATTGGTATTACAAGTTCAGTACGACAGGCGATTTGGGAATGTTTTGAGGAACATGGCATCGAAATCCCTTTCCAAAAAACCGTCTTAATCTCAGACAAACAACATCGGGCCTATCTTGCTTCAAGAGACTTCAAAACTGATCAACATTAATACTTGGAAATTCAGCGCCAAGCCTTTTCAATAACTTGCTGTTAAGTAATCCACCTTATGCATTAACAACTAGCAACCAGCGCCGCAACATAGGCAAACTCAAGCCAATCACATTGCTAAAGCAACCCTCAAGGCGTTCCACCATCAAGCCACCCTGACCCTCAAGAGCAAAGCCACCCGCGCATAGCAGTGGTTCACCAGTAGCCACGTAAGCCTCGATCTCAGAATCACTCAACGCCGCAAACAGCACACGTGTGGTTACTGTTTCGCTTAGTCGCTCACCATTAACACTGAGCAAACAGTGGCCAGTATGCAAAAGCCCCCACGCCCCAGCCATTCGCTGCCAACGGCTACTGGCTTCCGCCGCCGTAGCTGGCTTGCCAAACACTGTGCCATCAAACTCCAACACTGAATCGCAGCCAAGCACCGGCGATGCTGCCTCGATTTGTTGATGCACCACCCCAGCCTTAGCCTCCGCTAAATGCTGAACAAGCCGCACTGGCTCAAAATGGTGAATAGTCTCTTCATCCACACCACTAACCATCACTTGATGGGGAATCGCGGCCTGTTGAAGCAGTCGATGACGGGCCGGAGAAGCTGAGGCAAGCATCAACACAATGAATCACAGCATTCAGAACAAGTCCGTAGGCTGCCATCGATGGTCAACCTTGCCGCCGTTGCCATGAAAAGCGAGATGGAATTACTTGACTTGCGCAGCAAAAAGCGTGCTGCGCAAGTCATTCGTTGCCTGCCTTTTAACACCAGGTTTTATAGCGATGCTCAACAAATAGGACTCAATGCTCAAAGGGTTTGGCAGGAGACCCCTGAATACCGATTGACTGGCGTGAGCTGGTTTCAGCATGCCGATGCCATTGAAGCCGCTTTTCGCTGGTTAATCACCGTTGGAGTGTTGCGCCGCGAAGTAGATGGCCAGGGATTAACAGCGCGTATCCGTCTAACCCCCCTTGGCCGCCAGCTGCTTGAACAATCACCAGAACTGCCAACACAACAGGCTGGAACTCTTGAACGGCTACAGCATTTTCTGCGTCGACTTTGGCCCATACGATGAACACACCTGGGCTGCCTACACCACTAATGGTGCTAGGCACATCCAGTGGAGCTGGTAAATCATTGATGTCGGCAGCTCTCTGCAGGCTGCTCCGTCGACGAGGCGAAACACCCGTGCCCTTCAAAGGGCAAAACATGAGTAACAACGCCTGGGTTGACGAGAGTGGTGGAGAAATGGCCTACTCACAAGCCCTGCAAGCTTGGGCGGCAGGGCTTAAGCCCCAGTGCTCAATGAACCCTGTGCTACTCAAACCTCAGGGAGACAGCACTAGTGAAGTAATCCATCTAGGGAAAAGCGTTGGCAAAGCAAGTGCTGAGACCTACTACGAACAATGGTTCAGACCTGGATGGAGCGTCATCCGTCAGGGCATCAAAGAACTTCAGAGCTCTTACGCCCATGGCCGACTTGTATTGGAAGGAGCTGGTAGCCCAGTAGAAGTCAACCTGCAACATCGAGACCTAACGAACTTGCGCCTAGCCAAGTTTTTGCGCGCCCGTTGTCTGCTCGTAACTGACATTGAACGCGGTGGAGTTTTTGCCCAGATAATTGGCACCCTGGCTTTACTCAAACCTGTAGAAAGGCGATTAATCCGGGGTCTACTGATTAATCGCTTTCGTGGCCGACGCGAACTTTTTGATGAAGGTCGCCGTTGGCTAGAAGCAGAAACCGGAATCCCCGTAATAGGTGTGATGCCATGGCTAGAAGAGCTCTTTCCGCCGGAAGACTCCCTTGATCTACTGCAGCGAAGCGGCACAAAAGCTGGAGCCGAGATCGAGATCGCTGTATTGAAATTGCCATCAATTAGCAATTTCTCTGATCTCGATCCGTTGGAAACAGAACCAACCGTGCAACTGCGCTGGATAGAACCTGGTGATTTTCTTGGCCAACCTGCTGCCGTGGTAATCCCCGGCAGCAAACAAACCATGAATGACCTGAGCTATTTACATCGCTCTGGTCTAGGCCTACAGGTGCAGACCTTCGCGAAAGGCGGAGGGCATGTATTTGGCATCTGCGGCGGCATGCAAATGCTTGGTTGCAGCCTGGTGGATCCACTAGCTCTCGAAGGTTCAACCAGCCCAAACGCAACCAATCACCAAGCAGGCCTAAACCTGCTGCCTATCCATACCGTATTCAAACAAGACAAGTCATTGCGACAACGCCAAGTCATCAGTCAGTGGCCAGACACTGCCAAATTAATCGGGTTCGAATTACACCATGGCATTAGTCAACCAATAAATGACAGCGACCGGTTGATGCAAGCCATAGCCGACGACACATCTCTGGGCTGGGTAGGAAAAAACGCGAACCTAGGCAATGTGGCTGGCACCTATCTCCACGGCATTTTCGATAACGGACCCTGGCGAAGGCTTTGGCTCAATACGCTGCGCCAAAGCAGGCAATTACCCCCCTTACCCATCGACCATCCTCACCATGGCGAACAGAAAGAACAGCTATTAGATCGTCTTGCCGATGCTTTCGAACAGCATGTAGACATCGGCCCGCTCTTAGAGGATTCCTAGTCTTTACAAATACTCTGCTCTGCAAAGTGACACCTACAAGTAAGCGGCAAAGCAGCCCGTCAGTGCTGGCGGGCTGCTCCCAAGTCCCCAAACATCTCTAAGGCGAAAGATCACCAAACTAATGGGGCTGGGATTCGCCCAACATGGCTGACAATTGAGCGAACCACACACAACCAAGGCTTGATAAATTTGTAGCCGCTAGTGATTAACCTCATCACCCTCAGCCAAATCATCACCAGACCCCCTGAAGAGGCAAAAAGGCCCTCTCACCTAGGGAGCGATCAAACTCTGCACATCAAGAGTGCAAAAGAAATCAATTGCCAAACAAAAACCAGATCACGACCCTAAGCTCACAACTGAGGGAGCATAAATACAACAAAGGGTGATAGAAAGAAGACACTGAAAGACCAACTGCCTAGATGCATAGAACAAATAAAGGCCAGGCCATTCCAGGAGTTGATGTCTCTGCACAAGTAGTGAATTGCTTTAGGGCAAAATATCCCAATATCAGTCTCGACAAGTTTGCACATTTGTGGGTTACAGAACCAGCTGAGAAGCTTGCCAATTGCTACCTTGAAAAAGTAGGTGAAACAGAAGATCTAACACACTGCTTAAGGCATCGTTTCTTCCTGGAAAGTCTTCAGGAGTTTAGCGTTGCGGCAAAAAACAGGGTATTTATTAATATAGGAGCCGGCTTTACCAATTACCCTCATCTTCTCAACACTCAAATACGATGCTGCGAAGTAGACAAGCCAAGCATAATCAAAGAGAAGCAGCAAAGACTACAACAGCTTCAAGCATCTCAACAGCTGCCAGATAGAGAAATACTATTTATCCCTACAGAAGACCTAAATAACCCAAATAAAAGAAAAAAGCTATTCAACTCATTAAGTAAATGGGTGGGCTCATGTCAATCTTTTGTACTAATAGAAGGGGTTGTCTACTGGCTTTCTCAAGAATCAACTTATTCACTTTTTAAACACCTGCAGCAAATACAAACAGCTGGAAGCCTTCTAGCAGTGAATGCCTTCAAACCAAGAGAATCTTCTAAAGCTATATTCCAGAGATTAAGAAGCTTTAGCGAGGATGACTACTGCATAAAAAACTTTTCTCCGAATACACTTAATGAAAGATTCCACGAGCACCTCGCTGGCTATGAGTTAATCAAGTGTGCCAATTACATCAACCTCTCAAAACAGGCTAATGAAGCAATGGCACTTGATGATCAAGAGTCGGCACTTGAAGAGGATTGCTACCTGTTACGCAAGCTAATGAGATAACAGATAGACAATCATCCTAAATTAAACAGAGATGCTGCAGCCTTTTTAAATGCTATCAACCCTCAAACTGGCGGCGTGGAGAACTAACACCCTTGGGCTGAACACCCTTTATATAAGCAAGCATCGTATCAGCATCCGACACCTCAAATGGGTCGCCATCAGCATCATCACTTAGGCCTGGCTCGACAAACATTTTTTCAATATTGCCGTCATTTACCAACATCGAATAGCGCCAAGAACGCAAACCAAAACCTAGGTTTGACTTTTCAACGAGCATGCCCATCTTTCTTGTGAAATCTCCATTGCCATCAGGAAGCATGAATATATTCTTAGCACCCAAATGCTTACCCCACTGAAACATAACGAAGGCATCGTTCACAGACAAACAGATAATCTGATCAACACCATGTGCAACAAGTTCCGCATGCAATTCCTCATAGCGGGGTAAGTGGTTAGACGAGCAAGTAGGAGTGAATGCACCGGGGAGGGCAAATAGCACAACCTTTCGACCCTTAAAGATCTCATCAGAAGTGCGGTCCTGCCAGCGAAAGGGATTGGACCCGGGCACAGATTCGTCGCGAACGCGGGTTTTAAAAGTGGCGCCTGGAACGCTGTCAAGAAGAGGCATTAAAGAGATCGGAATAGTTTGAGCCAAATCGGATGGCAGGCCTGGCTTCCAGGCCAACCAACGCAATAAGCTTATCCATAGTCTATCCGGCTAAGCGCGTTATTGGTTAGGTAGTCGTACTTAATCCAACTAATCAACATCTCAGTAAAAGCAGAAATATGGGCCTACAAAAAATCCCGAGAAAAACTCTTTTAATTGATTACAGCTAACGCCGACTGCGTGAATCGATCTGCAACAGATCCCTCACCCGTTGAACCTGACTGGCCAACTGGGGATCACTTGAGAGCCTCTTCTCCACTTGCTCGATGGCATACATCACGGTGGTGTGATCCTTCCCCCCAAAAGTCTCGCCAATACGCGGCAAACTCAAATCCGTTCCCTGACGCATCAAATACATGCCTACCTGTCGAGCATGGCTGACGGTTCGACGACGACTACTGCTACGCATGTCTTCAGGAGTTACGTCAAAAACCTCGGAGACCTTATCGATCACCTGCTTCGGTGTCACTTCCACCCCTTGTCCATTGGGGTCAAGCATGGGTGCCACCGATTCCACTGTCATTGGCAGCCCAGTAATTGAGGCAAATGCAACTGCTCTAGTAAGAGCCCCCTCAAGTTCACGGATATTGGATGTAAAACGCCCAGCAATGTACTGAATCAAATCGCGCGGCAGCATCATGCGCTCTAGCTCCGCCTTCTTCTGCAAGATGGCCATACGGGTCTCCAAATCAGGGGACTGAATATCTGCAATCAATCCCATCGAGAATCTAGAGGTCAAACGTTCTTGCAGCCTTGGAATCTGGCTGGGAGGTCTATCGCTAGCAATCACAATCTGTCGGCCAGCCTCATGCAAAGCATTAAAGGTATGAAAGAACTCTTCCTGGGTGTATTCCTTTCCTTCGATAAACTGAATATCATCAACCAGGATTAAATCAGCTGCCCGATATCGATCACGAAAGGCCTGCATGCCATCTTTGCGGATGGCCACAATCAAGTCATTCGTAAAGGTCTCTGTAGAAACGTAGGCAACCTTAGCCTCGGGATTGATCTCCAATCGGTAATGACCAATGGCCTGCATCAGATGAGTTTTACCTAGGCCAACACCACCGCAAATAAATAAAGGGTTGAACTCCCGCCCAGGAGCTTCCGCAACAGCTAATGCAGCAGCATGCGCCATGCGACTGTTAGGGCCAACGACGAATCGATTGAAGACATAGCGCAGATTCAATCCTGGAAGAATCCGACGTGGACCACTGGAAGGGGAAACAGCCGAGGGTATTGCCTCTGGGGAAGTCTCTGGCTTCGATGCCGGGGTTACTGACGGCAACACCATCCCTGAAGAGTCACCCTCCTCCTGAGCCTGAACAGTCACCCTTACTGGCTGGCCGTAAATCTTTCCTGCGGCTGCCTCAATGGTCTGAACGTAATTCTTACGAAGCCAGTTGCTCGCAAAGCTATTAGGGGCAAGCAGAGTCAGCTCTCCGTCCTTAAAACTATTGCAGGTAGCAGGACGTATCCATGTTTCAAAAGTGGGTTTACTGAGATTGTGCTGAAGGGCCAACTGCACCTTGCTCCACAGCTCGTTGCCCGTCAGCACCACATCGTTTACCCCTCGATCGCCAAATCTAAGCACCTTCTACCAAGCGAGCAGTCTTTAATAAGAGCCTGATGTTCTTGTTTGCTGGCATCTGCATCTGTCATGCCCCTTGCACTATCTACCCGCAGACTGCACCCATTGGGATGGATTGGCTTAACCCTTCTCAGCCTCACCCTCAGTGGTTGCAACGAAGGGTTACGTGAACGAATAGGAATTGGTTCTAGGACAAGTCCAAGCAACACTCCTGCCATCAGTGATTCACCCAAGCAAGCGCCTTTACAGCCCGGCGCCAATGTGATCGTGACGGCTGTGGAGCGTGTCGGTCCAGCAGTGGTGCGCATCGATACGGTTAAACGGATAGCTAATCCCCTAGGCAATCTCTTCGGTGGAGGGCCTCCCGTTCAACGGCAACAAGGCCAGGGCTCTGGCTTCATTACCCGCTCTGACGGGCTGATCTTCACTAATGCGCATGTTGTAGAGGGGGCCGAACAGGTGTCGATAACGCTGCCGGATGGACGCAGTTACAGCGGCAAGGTGCTTGGCGGCGATCCCCTCACAGATGTCGCTGTAGTCAAAGTCGTTGCCGAGAAACTTCCCGTGGCCCCCCTCGGCAATTCCGACACCATCAAGCCTGGGCAATGGGCAATTGCGATCGGCAACCCCCTTGGGCTGAACAACACGGTAACCGCGGGGATTATCAGCTCCGTCGAACGAACCAATGCCTTGGGGGCGGGACAACGCGTTCCTTACATCCAAACGGATGCCGCCGTTAACCCAGGCAACAGCGGAGGACCACTAATCAATTCCTCTGGTCAGGTGATCGGCATAAATACCGCTATAAAAGTTTCACCAGGAGGTGGTCTGAGCTTTGCAGTCCCCATCAACCTGGCCAAACGAACTGCCCAGCAGATTTTGAGCAAGGGGCGTGCTTCTCATCCCTACATCGGGGTGCGACTACAGAGCCTCACTCCTGGGCTGGCAAGAGAAATCAACGCAACTAGGGGCAAATGCCGATTACCGGAAGTAAAGGCTGTTCTTGTTGTCGAAGTTATGCCCAACAGCCCTGCCGATAAAGCTGGTATGCAGCAATGCGACCTGATCAGGAAAGTGGATGGCCAGATAGTGCGTGATCCATCGCAAGTTCAACTGGCAGTTGATCGCGGCAAAGTGGGCCAACCCATGCCGCTCACCCTTGAACGAAATAGCCAGGAACTAGGAGTAATCGTGAAGCCAGCAGAACTTCCCGGCCAAGGTTGAATTCAGATGACAAAACCGGCATTGGTAATAATGGCCCGCTGGCCGGCAGCAGGTCGGTGTAAACGACGACTCGCCAAAAATCTGGGGATGGTCCGTGCTGCTGCTATCCAAAACAGGCTTACCAAGCACACTCTGACCGTGGCAAATTCTATCGCCGCAAGAAATCTGATCGAAATGCAATTAGCTATCACTGGCCTTGCTCCTAAGGCAGCAAAACGCTGGGGGCTTGATCAGGGTGTGAGCACAGTGGCGCATCAAGGGAACGGAAACCTTGGTGAGCGAATGCGCAGACAGGTATTACGAGCACAGCAACGACGCCATCCTCAAACCATCACAGGTAGAACCACACTGCTGATCGGAACTGACCTGCCAAATCTGTGCGAGCGGGATCTACTTCAAGCCCTTGAAGCTTTGGAGAAGCATGAGCTCGTGATTGGTCCCGCCAATGATGGGGGCTATTGGTTACTTGGTCTATCGAGAGGATTAGTTCAGCCTGTAGCGAGCTGGCCTTTCTGTGGCATTCCCTGGGGGTCGAATCAAGTAATGGAATTAACACTGCAAAAAGCACAATGTGCAGGCATAACCCCTGGCTTGTTGCGAAAACAAAACGACCTCGATTGCCTCGAAGATCTTGCCCCATGGCAAGCCTGACCAATATGCCCAGACTCAGCGTGATTGTGCCAAGCATCAATGAAGCGAAAAGGTTGCCCCTGCTGTTAGCCGATCTTCAGCGATGGCCAAGTTTCCTTGACCTTTGGCTAGTTGATTGTGGCAGTTCTGATTGCACAGAACTAGTTGCAAATCTCGCTGGAGCTCGGCTGCTGAGGGTTGAGAAGCCCAACAGGGGGGCTCAGCTCAGCCATGGGGCCAACCATGCAACGGGTGATTGGCTGATGTTCTTACATGCAGATAGCCGACTACCTCATCAATGGCCTGCTGCAGTTGAAGCAGTCATTAGTCAGTCTTCAGCAAAGCTAAATGCTTGGTTTTTCGACTTCAAGGTCGATGGAAGAGGAGCGGAACTGCGCTTATTAGAGCTAGCAGTAGCCCTTCGCTGTAAATGGCGACAAAGACCCTATGGCGATCAGGGGTTGCTAATTAACAAGAACCTCTACAAACAAATTGGTGGATATGCTGCCCTTCCTTTGATGGAAGATCTCGATCTTGTGCAACGGCTCTCTTTCAAGGCAAAGCTGCTGAGCCTGGGATTACCTCTTTATACCGATGCACGTCGCTTGCAACGGCTAGGTCTACTTAAACAAGCCTGGCAAAACGCACAATTAAGAAGACGTTGGCGAGCAGGAGAAGATGCAACACATCTCTCGGCTGATTATTACCGATAACTCAATGGCACCATAAATGCCAATCGGCTGAAAGATTGCAGCAATTTTACAAAGGATCGCCTTCGCGGTTTACCTTGAAACCTCTTCGGGCTCAAATTAGGCCAGGGAAAGAAGCATTAAGATATACTAAGAATGATCTAAACTAATCTTACTATTGGGACATGTATTGCGATTAGTCCGCAGATTATTTAGCCTCAACAGTAGGCAGACCCTATTTAGATCATACATCTCAACTTGAGGTGATGACACTCTTATTGCTCTTATAATGGATACTACACAGAAGCAAGCCTATATGAAGGCAATGACTACATAGCCATTTATTCAGTTTTTACAATAGCATTTGGGGTAATCAAGGTGATGATATACTCGCTCTATCAAATTCAAACTCGAGTGTCACATCTGGCATGTTTCGCGGAGGCAAGGATAATGATTGGATAATTAACTATCAAGGCTTTATGGATGCCTATGGTGACAAAGGAAGTGATACTTTTACACCCTATTATGGATTTGCTGAAAACTACGGTGGAATGACTATTAAGGATTTCGAAGTT
>MPLX02164315.1_pt1 | contig 18328 bp, 19 predicted proteins | sample 1617341 | NCBI WGS metagenome assembly MPLX02 (sample SAMN05944804, study PRJNA350692) | marine metagenome | biome: marine; feature: ODZ; material: water; isolation source: 120 m water sample filtered on 0.2 um supor filter | place: Pacific Ocean | collected 2012-04-08 | depth 120m m | reverse complement strand
GTAAAAATATGTGAATCACCAAAATATATAACAGACACTTGTAATCTTATTATTACAACTACTGCTGCCACTGAACCCATTTTATTTGCTGATGATATTCAGCCAGGAACTCATATAACAGCAATGGGATCGGACACACCGGCAAAACAGGAGTTGGACCCAAACATTATGGAAAAGGCAGATTGTGTGGTAGCTGATAGTATTTCTCAATGTATAGAGAGGGGAGAGATATCTCACGCATTAAAAAATGGAAAATTGACCAAAAACAATATTATTGAATTAGGACACGTAATGAACAGCCAACATCCAGGGCGAACTGCACAAGACCAAATAACAGTGGCTGACCTTACGGGTGTGGCAGTTCAGGATATCCAAATAGCCACGGCGGTTTATGAATCTTTTATGGAGAATGAATCATGAAATTTGAATTATTTGAATTAGAGAGGAACCAATCTCTTTTTGAAAACGAAGTGGATTATAATTTATCTGAAAGTGGTGTTCACCCACTGAAAATGAGCGAGATCCTAACTTCTGATGAACAAAAGGAGTTATTAAATAAAAATTTGTACTATGGATATACCAATGGTACCCCGGAGTTAAGACAAAGGGTTGCGGATATGTATGGTGATACATTTAGTATTAAGAATGTTTTGATTACTTCTGGTTCTGCTGAAGCCAACTTTCTTTCTATCATGACCCAACTTGATTCGGGTGATGAGATTATTTATATGGTTCCCAATTACCTCCAGATCTACCATTTGGCCCGCAGTTTTGGAATTATTGTAAAAAGTCTTCCTTTGCATCAGGAACTTGGTTGGCAGTGGGATCTTGATGAACTTAAATCTATTGTCACATCCAAAACAAAAATGATTGTTGTCTGTAATCCCAATAATCCAACAGGAGCTTTGATGAATCCTGAGGTAATGGATGGAGTCATTGAAGTTGCGCGTGAAACGGGTTGTTGGGTTCTTTCCGATGAAGTATATCGTGGTGCAGAATTGGATGGGATAGAATGTAGATCTTTTGCAGGTGCAACAGACAAAACAATAGTAAATGCTGGTCTGTCAAAAGCCTATAGTTTACCGGGGCTTCGGCTCGGATGGACTGTTGGATCTGAAGCGTATATTAATCGCGCTTGGTCTTTTCATGATTTTACTGTCATTAATGTGGCATATTTGAGTGATTGGGTGGCTTCCAGAATTCTGGATTATGGGCGTAGAAGAAAGATATTAGACAGGACCAAAAACCATTTAAATCATAATCTTAATATGCTGTGTGACTGGGCTGAACAGGTTCCAGCCTTAACGATTACTCGGCCAAAAGCTGCAGCTATCACCTTCGCTAAATTAAATATTCCCATGAGTTCGGAAGAATTTGTTTTCAACTTGAGAGATAATTTTAGTGTTTTAATAACAGCAGGAAAATGGCATGGGATGGAAGGATTTGTGAGGTTTGGCTATGGGACACCTGAAGAATATGTCAGAAGTGGGCTTGACCGGGTATCAGACTTTATAAGAGGAATTGATTAAATATTTAATCAGTTTCGTCTCGAAAAAATAATTCCAGTTCCGTAGATTCTACCCCCTACTTTTTTTAAACTAATCAAAAGAAATTAAAATGTCTCTAATTAATCCATATATTTTTCGTGAATATGATATCCGCGGTAAAGTAGTAGAAGATTTTCCCGAACACGTTGTTGTTAAACTAGGTAAGGCCTTTGGCACCTTTGTGAAACGAGCTGGTGGTCAGGAAATTGCCTTGAGTGGCGATATACGCCTAACCACTCCTGACCTTATGACATCCTTTAAAACGGGTGTTCTTTCAACTGGAATCGACATTATCAATCTCGGTATTATCCCAACACCGGTGAATTATTATTCCATGTATCATTTAGATGTATCGGGCGCTGTACAGATCACAGGAAGTCACAATCCTCCAGAATTCAACGGTTTCAAATTTTCATTTGATAAAAAAGCTTTTTTTGGTGATGATATCCAATCCTTGTATCAATTCATGGATAAAATGGATTTTGAAGTAGGGGAAGGGACGGAAGCGCGGTATAAGATTCTGCCTAAGTATAAAGAAATGATCTTGGACAAAATCAACATCGAACGACCTATGAAAGTGGTTATGGATTGTGGGAATGCTGCAGGTGGAATTAATGGGCCAGATGTGTTTAATGCTCTTGGGATTGAATTGAAAGAATTATTTTCTGATCCAGACGGGACTTTCCCGAACCATCATCCTGATCCAACTGTTGAAGAAAATCTCCAGGATTTAATCGCAGAAATGAAAACGGGTCAATACGATGTTGGACTGGCTTTCGATGGTGATGCAGATCGAATTGGCGTGGTAGATGAGACAGGTGATATCATTTGGGCAGACCAACTTATGGCACTCTTTTTGCCGGAAATAATTGAAAACGGAGAAGATATTCTTTTCGATGTAAAATGCTCCCAGGCTCTGGAAGATATGATCAATCGGTATGGCGGAAATCCAATTATGTGGAAGACAGGTCATTCTCTCATTAAGCAAAAAATGGGAGAGTTGGAATGTAAATTTGGTGGTGAAATGAGTGGCCATATTTTTTTTGCAGATGATTATTATGGATATGATGATGCCCTTTATGTGAGTGCTCGATTGGTACAACTCTTATCGAGAACAGATAAAAAACTCTCTGATTTGAAAGCAGAAATTCCAGTTTATTATTCCACACCTGAAATGCGAATGGAGGCTGAAGATGACCAGGAAAAATTCAGGATCGCAAAAGAGGCTATCGCATATTTTTCAGAAAATTATAATTGTAGTACTGTGGATGGTGTTCGCATCAAATTTGGTGATGGCTGGGGACTAGTTCGTTCGTCGAATACGCAACCTGTGATCGTTTGTCGTTTCGAAGCTAATTCTTCCGAACGTAAAGATAAGATTATGAATCTGGTTTTAGGAAAACTCAAGGAGTTTGGCAATTTGGAGTTGGGTGGACATTAAATGTCAACATTTAATGAATTGATTACCTTTATTAGGAAGGAGGTGAACCGTGACCTAAAACGGCTTCCGATCCCGAAAAGGCCTGTTTACCTTTATGAGCCAATCCGTTTTGCGCTCCGTGGAAATGGAAAAAGATTTCGGCCGATTCTTGTACATCTTGCAGGACGCGCTAACAATGCAGATCCGGATTCGTTAATGAAAATTGCCCTAGCGGTTGAATTACTTCATAATTTTACTTTAGTTCACGATGATATTATGGATAACGATGATATGCGCCATGGACAAGCGGCGATTCATTCTAAATGGGATGAATCAACAGCAATACTTGCTGGTGATGGAATTAATGCAATTGCACAAATATTATTAAGCGGAATTCCGGATCGATCTAACGCAATTTGTCGTTTCTTTAATCAGGCAACCCTGGAAGTATGTGAGGGACAAGCCTTAGACAAAGAGTTTGAGAATGATTTATCTATTACTGAAGATCAATATCTAGAAATGATCGAGAAAAAAACAGGATCTTTGCTAGGGGCCTGTGCAGCGTTATCTGCTACACTTGTTGGTGCTGACCAGGAAGTGATTAATTATTTTGATCAATTTGGTCGTGCTTTGGGAAATGGTTTTCAGATCCATGATGACCTTCTCGAAATTTATGGAAACCCAAATGAAATGGGAAAAAGCCTTGGTAGCGATATTGTGGAAGGAAAGCAAACTATGATGGTAATAAAAGCACGAAACTTATTTGAAAAAGAATGGGGTGAAATAATAGGTGATCCGGTCAGAATTGATTTCATGGATAAGATACGGTCCTTTTTCACTGAAAATGGAATAGAAAATGAAACTAAAGATCTTGCCCAAACTTATTTTGACCTAGCTCGGAATTCCCTTGAAAAGATCGATGGAATCAACTGCAGCGAACTTTTTGATTTTGTTAATTTAGTAGAAACTAGGAGCTATTAATGTCTGATAGATTTGATCCTGAAAATATGTTTGGATCCATCTGGGATTTCCCGGATAATCTTGCCGATGCTATGAAATTGGGGAATGAAATTTCGATGAAACATTCCTATACTAATATTCAGAATGTGGTTGTTGCGGGAATGGGAGGATCTGCCATTGGTGGTGATGTTGTGTCTGTTTTGGAACAAGATAATTTGAATGTACCATTTGTAGTTTGTCGAGGTTATTCCCTCCCAAATTGGGTGAATGAAAATACATTGGTTGTTTGTTCATCCTACTCCGGGAACACAGAAGAAACACTTTCAGCATTAGATGATGCAATATTAAAAAATGCACAGATTTGTGGTATAACCACAGGCGGAAGAATTGCCAAAAATCTAAAAAAATTGGATAAAGATGTAGTATTGATTCCATCTGGACTTCAGCCACGTGCTGCCCTTGCTTTTTCGTTTGTTCCCATGGCAAAATGCTTGGAAGAAGCAGGAGTTTTAACTTTGAGTTTCGACAATTGGATGGACAGTGCAATTGGCGCCATCAATCGTGCTCGGGAAATCTACAGTCTGGGAAATGAAAAAAATCCAGTCTATGAATTGGCTCAACAGGTATATGATAAAATTCCAGTAATTTATGCAGATAATTCAACTTTGGGAGTGGCTGCTCTTCGGTTGAAGGGACAAATTTGCGAAAATGGTAAAATGCTCGCTTATCATAATGAACTTCCTGAATTCAATCATAATGAAATCGTGGGATGGGAAAATAATACTGACATTTTCGAAAAATTATTTGTGCTTTGGCTTACGGATGCCGACGATAATGCTAGAGTAAAATATCGCGAGAAAATTACTCAAGATATTCTGAATGAAGTGGGGGTCGACCAGTATGTTTTAGAAATGACAGGAAATTCATTTCAAGAACGATTTCTTCATATGATTTACTATGGAGATTGGTTAAGTTATTGGTGTGCAATTCTCCATGGGACTGATCCAAGTCCCGTGAAGAAAATTTCAAGACTTAAGGAAGAATTATCGAAAAGACCATGATTCCTGTTAAAGTACTTAAGATTTCATACCATCCGGAAAGCAGAAGTTATGCTGTGATTTTGAAGGAAATTTCTGGTGAAATTTGCCTCCCTGTTATTGTAGGCTCATATGAAGCCCAATCCATAGCCCTAGCAATTGAAGTGGTTGAGACACCTCGTCCCTTGACTCATGATTTAATCTGTGATGTTATTACCGGTATAGATGGATCATTGAAAACAGTCAGAGTAAGCCATTTGACGGATGGTGTTTTTTATGCGCAAATGGAATTGGAATCAGATATTATTGGGAATCGAATAATTGACGCTCGTCCCAGTGATGCTATCGCAGTTGCACTTCGAATGAAGGCGCCGATTTTAGTTGCACCCCGCGTATTGAAGGATGCAGGAGTAAAAGAAGACATGTTGAAAGACACCAAAAAACCTAGAAAAAAACCAGAATATTCTTTAGAATCTTTGAAAGAAAAATTGAAAGAGGCAGTAGAAGAAGAAGAATATGAATTTGCAGCAAAACTGCGAGATAAGATCAGTAGCCTAGAACCTTAAATAGGTGCACCCATTTCCTCTAAAGCCATTTGAGCCGCAATTTGTTCTGCGGTTTTTTTGTTTGTACCCAATCCGGAAGCAAAGACTTGGGATCCAATTTTTACTTGGATCTCAAATGTTTTGTAATGATCCGGCCCTGTAATATCCTTGATAAGAAATACAGGATTATCAATTTCCTTGGAGTGGCAATACTCAATAAGTTTTCCTTTATAATTGGTTGATTTCCATGCTTCCTCCTTATGCGCCCAAATTGTATCTAAAATAAGTCGTCGGCAGGGTTCAATGCCACCATCTAAATACATTGCTCCAATTAATGATTCAAAAATATTTGCCATTTGTTTTTCAGCAATCTTTTCAATTTCCAAATCCACACTGGATTCAATCTTTAGATGGTCCATTAGATCCAATAATTGACCAATTTGTGCTAAAAAAGGTTTTTGAACTAAGGATGCACGGCGTTGGGTAAGTAAACCTTCATCACCTTCCGGAAATTCTCGCATAAGTTCTCGACTTACAATTATATCTATAACGGCATCGCCAAGAAATTCCAATCGTTCGTAATTACTCCTTGGGCTTGTATCAAGTGATTTGTGAGTGAAGGCTTGGTTAAGATAATCTTTATTATGAAAAATATAGTTTATTTTTTTTTCAACGGGGTAGACAGAACTGCTTCTATCGAGAAAAAATTGTTTAAGTTTTACAAATAAATTCAATCGTATTTTCGAACACAGATCACTGCATTATGCCCACCAAAACCAAAGGTATTGGACAGGACAGCATTTACCGTATGGGCTTGTGCTTTATTGGGTACATAATCTAATGTGCAGTCTGGGTCAGGTGTATCGTAATTTATCGTTGGAGGTAAGAGCTGATTTTGGATTGCTTTTACGGCAGCAACAGCTTCAATTCCGCCTGCAGCTCCTAAAAGGTGCCCGGTCATAGATTTTGTAGAACTTACCTTGAGTTTATTACAGTGATCACCAAAAAGGGTTGAAATTGCAGCAGATTCATTCCGATCATTAAATGGAGTAGATGTGCCATGAGCATTGATGTAATCAATGTCTGTGATCTGTAATCCAGCATCTATGATTGCTCGTTCCATTGCTTTTAGAGCACCAGTACCGCCCATGGCTGGTTGAGTTACATGAAAAGCATCATCAGTTGAGCCATATCCCGCTAGTTCAGCTAGAATTGTTGCTCCTCTGTTTTTTGCATGACTTTCAGTCTCGATAACCATAATCCCAGCACCTTCACCCAAGACAAATCCATTCCGGTCTTTCTCGAAAGGTCGGCTGGCTTTAGTGGGCTCATCACATGATTGTGATAATGCGCGCATATTAGCAAACCCTGCAATAGTCAATGGGGTGACACTGGCTTCAGTACCTCCACAGATCATCATATCAGCATCTCCCGCGATAATCAGTCTCATAGCCATTCCAATTGCATCGGTCGCAGAGGCACATGCAGAGGTTACTGTTTGGTTTGGTCCTCTGAATCCCCATCGAATGGACAAATGTCCACCAGCAATATTAGCAATCATCTTTGGAACAAACTGGGGAGATACTCGACGTGCGCTTTTATTTTCTATTACTGAATGTTGTTCTTCTAGTGTTTGGATTCCACCAACACCGGTACCAATTGTAACGCCAACACGATCCATATCTAATTTCTCTGGATCAATATTAGCCATTTTTACTGCTTCGTCAGTAGCTACTAATGCATAAATGGAAAATGGGTCGAGTTTTCGAATTTCTTTTGGGTCCAAAACCATCTCCGGCTGGAAATCCGATAACTCTCCAGCGATACTAACTCGATGGTCAGATGAATCAAAATATGTGATGCGATCAATACCGCTTTTCCCCGCAGTGCAAGATCCCCAAAATGCATCAACGTTATTTCCGTTGGGTGCGAGAACCCCCAAACCTGTAATAACTATTTTTTCCCGGGTCATTTGCTTTATTCCGTTTATTTGACTTTCTCTACATAATCAACCGCTGCCCCAACAGTCGTGATATTTTCTGCATCCTCATCTGGAATTTCTATACCGAACTCTTCTTCCAATTCCATAATCAATTCTACGGTATCGAGTGAATCAGCACCGAGATCATCTACGAAATGAGCTTCCAATTTGATTGCATCATCTTCAACGCCGAGTTTATCGATGATGACTTCTTTTACTTTGTTAAATGTGGACATATTGTCTCCTTGGTTAATTAATGACACGGCCACCATCAACAGTGATAGTTTGACCAGTAATGTAACTTGCTTCGTCGGATGCCAGGAAAAGTGCTGTATGGGCGATATCTTCCGGTGATCCGATCCGGTTAGCAGGAATCCTGCTTAAAAATTCTTCTTTCACTTCATCAGATAATTCATCTGTCATGTCAGTTCCTATCCAACCTGGAGCAATACAATTTACAGTAATTCCACGTGTTGCAACTTCTTTGGCAACGGATTTAGACATACCAATTAGTCCTGCCTTGGATGCGGCATAATTGGCCTGGCCGGGGTTCCCGGTTATTCCAACAATAGATGCGATATTGATTATACGACCATGCCGATTTTTCATCATGGGTCGGACAGCGGCCTTCATACCATGAAAGGCACCTTTCAAATTAATATTTAATACAGTATCCCATTGATCTTCTTTCATTCTCATTAAAAGATTGTCCTGCGTAACACCGGCATTATTTACTAAAATATCCAATTTACCTTGGTCTTTTGCAATTTCTGAAATCAAAGAAGAGAATGCTACACCATCACCGATATCACAGGTCTGAAATGAAGCTGATCCGCCGTTTGCATTAATTTCATCAGAAAGTGATTTGATAGCATCTTCGCTACGAGCCACACATACAACATGAGCATCAGCATTGGCAAAAACTTTAGAAATTACTTTTCCAATTCCTCGAGATGCTCCAGTAATAATGGCAATTTTATTCGCTAAACTAAACATTGAAATGCTTTACCTGTTCTAAAGATTCTACACCTTGCGATAACATTTTGCGATCGATGCGTTTGTTGAGTCCCTGGAGAACTTTCCCTGGCCCCACTTCAACAAAAGATTCAATTCCCGACTCTTTCATGGAAAAAATTGATTTTGACCAGAGAACTGGATTCTCTAACTGTCTAATGAGCGAATCTTTAATATCGTTTCCTTGTATCACGGGTTTAGCATCAACGTTTGTAAAAACGGGGAAAAGTGAATTCGAAATTTCGAGAGAATCAAGCATTTCAGCAAGTGCTTCTCTTGCAGGTGCCATAAGTGGAGAATGGAAGGCCCCACTTACGTTTAATTGGACTGTCATCCTTGCGCCTGATGCCTTTGCGGAATCCATTACAGATTCCACTGCTTCAGGAGAACCAGAGATTACCACTTGTCCTGGTGAATTATAATTTGCAGCCACTACGACGCCATTTCCGGAATAATCAGAACATAATTCAGATATAGTTTTATCTTCTATTCCAATAATAGCTGCCATGGCCCCTTCTTGAGTGGCTCCAGCCTTTGCCATATTTTCGGCACGAACTTTTACGAGAGATAACCCTGTTTCAAAATCAAATGCATTGGCAACAGCCAAGGCCGAATACTCACCTAGACTATGTCCAGCAACTGCATTTGGTGTAAATCCTTTTTCTTTCAATAGTTCGCCTAGTATAACTGAAACGATATAAATAGCAGGTTGAGTATATTGTGTCTGTTTCAATTTTTCTTTTGGTCCATTAAAAATAATGGATTGAATATCACACTCCATAATGTCATTGGCGCACTCAAAATAGTGTTTCCCTAAATCAGTATGATCAAAAATATCTTTTCCCATCCCAACATATTGGGATGCTTGTCCAGGGAATAACCAGGCAGATTTCATTTAATGCTCTTTCCATTTTAAGAGCATACTACCCCAAGTAAACCCTGCTCCAAATGCAGCTAGAAGAATGTTATCACCATCTTTTATTCGCCCAGTTTCAACTGCTTCGTTCATAGCAATAGGAATGGTTCCAGCTGTTGTATTTCCAAAGCGATCAATATTGATCAATACTTTATTATCAGAAATATTGCATCTTTTTGCTGCCGCATCAATGATTCGTTTATTGGCCTGGTGTGGAATAAACAAGGAAATATTATCACCCGTTAGCTTATTTTGGGCCATAATTTTTTCAGATACATCAGCCATACCCTTTACAGCAAATTTGAACACCTTTTTCCCATCCTGCATTATATAATGTTGTTTTGCATTTACAGATTCAATGGTTGCGGGCATCCGGCTTCCCCCACCAGGTACATGAAGTAAACCACCACCAGCACCATCCATATGAAGAATCGAATCTATAATACCGGCACCGGATTCGGTGGGTTCCAGGATAGCACCACCAGCTCCATCACCAAAAAGCACACAGGTATCTCGATCTGTAAAATCCAGGATGGAAGACATAGTATCTACTCCAATTACCATCACTTTTTTATATTTACCGCAAGAAATGAATTTGCTCCCGGTTTCTAGGCCATAAAGATATCCAGTACAAGCACCACTCAAATCAAATCCCCAGGCGTTTGATGCACCAATATTATTTTGAACCAATGCAGCTGTGGATGGGGCAAAGTGATCCGGTGTAACAGTAGCCACAATAATTATATCTATTTCTTCTGCGCTAATCCCGCGTTTTTTCAATAATTGTTCTGCGACTCGAGTAGATAGGTCTGATGATGCTTCATTCTCGGCGGCGATATGGCGCTGAGAAATTCCAGTCCTTGTTCGAATCCATTCATCAGACGTATCAACCAATTTTTCCAATTCAAAATTTGTCATAACCCTTTCAGGTACATAATGTGCAGTCGATGTGATCTTAGCGTTCAACTTAATGTCCAAAATGTATAGCTAGACTTTTTTTTGTGTCTTCAATCAAATTATTTTGGATACATTTTTGTCCAAGAAAAATCGAATTCATAATAGATCGTGGTCCGGAACTCCCATGGCAAACGATTGATACTCCATTAACGCCTAAAAGGGGTGTACCCCCATGCTCTTCATAATCGTATTTGGCTTTTAGATCATCAAAAACGGGCTTCATCAATTCAGCACCAATCTTATAAGATAATTTTTCATTGACCTTATCCTTGATTTCATCCGAAAAAAATGTGATCCAAGATTCTGCGAATTTTAATAATGTATTTCCAACAAATCCATCGCAGATCAATACATCAGCTTCAGATGTGAGCAAATGGCGTCCTTCAATATTTCCAACAAAATTAGGTATTTCGGATAATAATTTGTGAGTTTCTACATAGAGATCAGACCCTTTATTTGGTTCTTCTCCAATATTAATTAATCCAATTTTTGGTGCTGCAAATCCCTCAACATGATCGTAATAATGGGAAGCCATCAATGCAAATTGAACCAAATGTTCTGGTTTTGCATCTGGATTTGCACCCACATCACATAAAACTTTACCACGTTTTTCGGTTGGGAAATAAGCTGCCAGAGCTGGTCGTCTTACACCTGGAATTCGTCCTAACGATAATAGGGTTGTTGATAAGATTGCACCGGTATGACCTGCACTAATAAAACCATCAGCTTGACCATTTTTTACCATTTGAATTCCACGAACTAAAGATGAATTTGGTTTCATTTTCAAAACTTTAGAACCCTTATCCTCCATGTTGACCACTTCATCTGTGTGAACAATTTCAATCGTTTCCACCTCACGACCTGCCATTTCAGTTCGAATTGCAGTTTCGTCTCCCAAAAGGATTAGACTCAGAGGCTTGGGTGATTTATCAATAGCATCCAATGCACCTTGCACGACTGCGTGTGGTGCAAAATCCCCTCCCATGACATCAAGGGCAAATTTCATTTATAATAGGACTTAATTAGGAAGCAGAAACAACCGGACGACCACGATAGTATCCACAATTTGGACATGCTCTATGCGGCATTTTTGTTTGACTGCATTGTGGACAACCTGTTGTAGCAATAGCGCTTGACTTATAATGGGTCCGACGTTTTCTCGAACGTGCTTTTGATTGACGTTTCTTTGGCAGTGCCATGAAATCTCCTCAAATCTAATCTGGTTAATAAGTTTTTAAAATATCCCAATGACTGTCGTGACTATCGAGTTTACAATCACAAGAACTTTGGTTCAAATTTATTCCGCAATTAGGGCAAAGACCTTTACAATTATCATTACATTTAGGGCTCATTGGTTCTGCCAAACGAATGATATCTGCAATCGTATCAATCATATCAATATGATCTATGTTTTTTGGAAAATGAACCATATCCTGATCATCATCTCCAGAAAGTATTTCCTTCGGTGAGAGCCTTAATTTGATTGGTAGTGCAAGTTCCTTTGGATTGTAGCATAAGCAACGTACACATTGATAGTTGGCAATCGTTTTTATAACTCCGGATAATTGAAACCCAAATTGGACGATTTTGGCAGATAATTCACAAGTTATTTGATCATCATGAAAAATCGTTCCACGGTCAGGCAATTCCCTAGCGGACATGTCAAAAAGCTTTTTATTAAACTCGGATTTTAATTCCGATCGTAATAGCTTCATTTACAGCCTGCAAAATTACCTTTTTCTTGGAATTTATCCAAGGTTGAAAGGTGAATATGGTTTAAGATTATTTGGAAAGAAACCCAGGCGTTTTATTCTTCAGGATCCCCATCATCACCGGAATTGTTATCATCCGATGGATTTTCATCTTCAGCGTTATCATCTTCTAGTCCGCCTTCAGAATCATCACTTTCCACTTCGTTGTCCTCGTCATCGAAATTATAATCATCATCCATATCTTCTTCTAATTCATCTTCATCTTTTCTTTGAAGGAGATCATCATCATCTGATTTTTTCTTAAAAATAATAAACATCAATGTTTCACCAACGGCAATGATTGATAATCCATAGGATAAAATTGAGAGCCCAACTAGAAAAATAGAAACAGCAAGAAGAACGCTTGCCACCGTTTCCGACCCGGAAAGAGGGCCGCTGGTTGCAGGAACGCTGCAGGATAAAAAGGACAGACAACCTTGAAAACAAATGTTAAAGCATCCTGTTAAACATCCAATACATTCTGCAAAAAAGGAGCAGAGCCAGCCAGGGCAAACCAAAGATGTGGCATAGTTCACCATACCTGAAAGTTTTGCACCCATAAACCAATTACATCCAAAAACGTAATTAATGAGGTCGAATCCTGCTTTCCAGATCCAGCTAAATAAATAAACACTGATTTGTAACAAGGGGATAAGGACAATATGATAAGCGATAACTCGCCAGGGTTGAGACCAGGTAATTGAATAGGATTGAAAAACTGTACCCATGGTATCTTCTTCATAAGTACCAACGATAGCTGGCGTGTAATGAAGCGAAACTAAAAGGACAAATGCAGTATAGATTGTAAATACTGATCCAAAGAAATAGAAGATGTAGGGAAATGCAAATATGAATTCACCCAAGTAAGGGATTTTACCCATGAAAGCAAATATGCCTGCAAAGACCATAAAAAATACTATAATCAAAACAATTGATATGGGAGCAAAAACTACTGGATGCCAGTGTTTACAAACATATTTCCACGCATCACCTGCAGAAAAGAAATCATTTCCTTTCAATTGTTTTAACGTGACACGAGTCACCGCAGTGCATGCTAAATAAATAGCAAGAATCCAAGCTTCTACACCGATAAAATAAGTTATCCAGGCAATCCATCCTGCTTCATTGCCAAAAAGGCAAGGGTAAAGCCCGTATTGGTTGATGGCATCAGAAAAAGAAACACCAGCCATGGCTAAGGAAAGGTAAGAAAAGACCCAATACAGGATAAATCCACCCAAATTACCTACCATAAAAATCCAGATCTTCTTTCCGCTTAAAGCAAGGCGTGGTGCACGAAAAATATCTCTTACGTCAAAATAAAGGTCCATGGGCCCCATAGTATTATCTCCTATTTAATTATTATTCTTTTCTTACAAAGTCAACCCAAGTAGCCATACCCAATTCTTCGGAGAGAACATCGGCTGCCGCCTTGGCTGAATTATAATTATCATAACTTCCAACACGCACACGATACCAGATCTTATCCGTGTCAAACAAAGCTTTCTGTATATAAGCGTCATAACCTTTGCTGATCATTTTTTGCGAAAATAACTGTGCATCACTCAGCATCCGTTTTGATGTAATCTGGATGGTGAACTGATCTGTCTTTGCAGCAATGGATGCGCCTTTTTTAGGTTGGATGGCTTTTGCTTTTACACCTGCAGAAGTAATGTTTTTTGTTACGGGTACATTATCATCATCTTCATCAGATACTTCATTTCCCTGATCATCGCTATCTACATCCTCTTCAACTTCTTCATTGTAATCGCTTTCTGCCTCTTCATCCTCAATGACTACATCTGATTCTTTTTCCAAATCTTCATTCAACCATTCTTCGTTTACTTCATCTTGGGATTCTTCATCTTCAATTTCTTCTTCCTGGTTTTTAGGATCAATGATTGAAAAAGAAAATGTTTGATTGGCAATATCATCTCCATATTGAGATACAACCACTTCCACGGAATAGTCGCCGGGATAGTCTGGAATGAAAGACATTTTTTGGCCATCATCAGATGCAAATAAATCGGTAGAATTCATGAGAGAGCCATCAGGTTGATTCGCCAATGTCCAATTGTAATCCACATCTTTTCCTTCTTCAGGATTATCTGCTGTGATTGAAATAGATTCGCCCACATAACCCTCGATACCGCCCCCGCTACAAGCGAAAAACGATACCAGAATAGTTAAAAATAGGGTTTTTCTCATAAGAAGGAAATCATTTATTGCTTATAAGTTCACTCTCTGTAAAGAAAAAGGCAATTTCTTTTTCAGCATTTTCATCGCTATCTGAACCATGTACGGCATTTTCTCCCAAACTAGTGGCGAAATCCTTTCGAATTGTTCCTTCAGCAGCTTCTTCTGGGTTGGTTGCGCCAATTGTTTCACGCCAAGCAGCCACAGCATTATCTTTTTCTAATGCTAATACCATACAAGCTCCAGAGGACATGAATCTTGTGAGCTCACCGTAAAAAGGGCGCTCTCTATGAACTGCATAAAAGCCTTCTGCTTGTGTTAATGTCATTTTTAATAGTTTAGCAGAAAGTATTGTAAAACCTGTCTGTAATATTCGGTCATATATCTTTCCAGTATATCTATTTTTTACTGCATCCGGCTTGATAATTGCAAATGTTCTGTTTGTCATTATTTATTTTTCCTATTATTTATTTTTCCATTGCTGCTTTCATAAGATTACCGATATCTGCTACAGATTCAGCAACCGCAATCCCGCATTCGCCTAGAATTCTCATTTTTGCTTCGGCAGTATCATCGCCACCGGAAACGATCGCTCCAGCATGTCCCATTCGCCGACCGGGAGGTGCCGTCTGTCCAGCAATGAATCCAACCATAGGTTTAGACACATTATCTTTTGCCCAGCGCGCTGCTTCAATTTCCATTTGGCCGCCAATTTCTCCGATGACAACAATTCCTTTTGTATCTGGATCGGCTTCAAATAATTCGATACAATCTTTCATGGTGGTGCCGATGATTGGATCGCCACCGATTCCTATTGCGGTCGTTTGTCCCAAGCCAACATTCACCAACTGGGCAATAGCTTCATAAGTAAGTGTACCAGATTTTGAGATCACGCCAATATTTCCTTTTTTGCAAATGAAACCCGGCATAATTCCCAGTTTACATTCATCAACAGTGATTATTCCCGGGCAATTTGGGCCAATCAGACGAGTACCATTTTGGTCCACGACTTTCTTCACTTTCACCATATCATGAACCGGAACACCTTCTGTGATACAGACAACAACTTTAATACCAGCATAACTTGCTTCAATTACAGCTTCCGCAGCAAAGGGTGGAGGAACAAAAATAATAGACGTATCCGCACCGGTTTGTTCTACCGCTTCTTCAACTGAATTGAAAACGGGAACACGATTTTCCAAGGTTTGTTGTCCACCTTTCCCCGGTGTAACACCTGCAACAACTTGAGTTCCATATTCCAGCATTTGTCCTGCATGGAATTGACCTTCTGATCCGGTAATCCCCTGGACAATTATTTTTGAATCTTTATTGACTAAAATTGACATTTCAAATCTCCTAATTGCCTAAGGCTGCATTAACAACTTTTTCAGCAGCATCTTTCATGCCTATTGCAGGAATAATATCTACACCGGACTTAGCTAAAATATCTTGTGCTTCTCTGGAATTGGTTCCTTCCAAGCGTACCACAACCGGTACTTTTAGTCCCAATTCTTTCACTGCTTGAACCACACCATTGGCCACGCGATCGCAGCGAACAATACCACCAAAAATATTGATCAAAACTGCTTTTACATTCTCATCCGATAAAATAATACGAAAGCCATTTTTTACTGTTTCTGCAGAAGCGGTTCCGCCCACATCTAAAAAGTTTGCCGGTTCTCCACCTGCCAGTTTAATGATGTCCATGGTTGCCATGGCTAGCCCGGCACCATTTACCATACAGCCCACGTTGCCATCCAGTTTGATATAATTCAGGCTGAATTTTCTTGCTTCAACTTCCATGGAATCTTCTTCATCAAAATCGCGCATGTCTGAAATATCCTTATGACGAAAAAGGGCATTGTCATCCAGATTCACTTTGGCATCTAAAACAATGATACGTCCATCAGTAGTGAGTATAAGTGGGTTTACTTCCACAATAGTTGCATCGATACTTTGATAGGCGTGATACATTTGCATAAATATTTTCATAGCTGCTTTAAATGCATCCCCAGATAAATTGAGTCCATAAGCTAATTTTCTGGCTTGAAATGATTTCATTCCCAAGAGCGGATCAATCCAGACCTTTACAATTTTTTCCGGAGTTTCGGCGGCAACTTTTTCAATCTCAACTCCACCTTCAGATGATATCATGAATACATCCATACCTTTACCGCGATCCAAAGTAATGGCTGCATAGTATTCTTCTGCGATGTCAAAAGCTTCAGTCACGTAAACTTTACGGACAAGTTGACCTTTTTCACCGGTTTGATGTGTGACTAGGTTCATGCCCAAGATATTTTTAGCATTTTGGATTGCTTTATCAAAATTGGGTGAATATTTCACACCGCCGCCTTTTCCGCGTCCGCCTGCGTGAATTTGAGCCTTTACAACCACATCTTCAGTATTAAAATCTTTTTGTACTCTTCTAATGGTGGATTCTGCCTCTTCAATATTTTCAAAGACGTAACCATCTTGAACAGGCATCCCAAAATTGGCAAAGATTTTTTTTGCCTGATATTCATGAATTTTCATGCTTCATTCCTTATTTCTGTCCCAGCATTGCCTTCCAAAGCATCCTGGATGCAGGGGATAGATGTTATAATTACTTTTTCACCGTGATATTTCAAAAAGTGTAAAGCCGCTTTTATTTTCGGCCCGATGCTCCCTTGTTGAAATTCACCTTTGTTGTATAATTTTTCCGCATCAGATGTGGTTATGATTCGTAATATTTCCTGATTATCAGTTCCAAAACTTAGGTAAACATTATCCACATCGGTAATGATCCACAACTCTTCTGCATGGAGAATTCGCCCGAGTTTTGCCGCTGCATAATCTTTATCAATTACCGCATCGAGTCCTTCAAGATGTCCTGTGGGATGATTAAATACAGGGATTCCACCACCACCGGAAGCAATCACAATGGTTCCCCGATCCACTAGAGCCTTTATTGATTTACCATGCATAATGTATTCGGGCATGGGCGATGGTACCACACGTCGCCATTGTCCCGGTTCTTGTTCTTTAATGCTCCAGCCGAATTTTTTTGCCAGTGATTTAGCTTCATTTTCGGGATATCGGGCACCCACATATTTACTTGGATCTTTGATGGATGGATCATTCTTATCGACGATTACCTGGGTGACCATCGTCACAACTTCCCGGTCCACCTTCATATCCCGTAATTTGTTTTGTAAAGATTGCTGAATCATATACCCGATGGAACCTTGTGTTCCGGCAACGCAGACACCTAAAGGAAGGGGAGGAACTTTATCATGAGTGAGATCCATACGTAATAATTCGTTTCCCACTTGTGGGCCATTTCCATGATTGATACAAAGATTATAACCTCGTTCAATGAAATTCCCGATACCGTCTAATGTTTCCCGAGTATGGGCAAATTGTTGGGTGATTGTTCCGGCTTCACCTTTGGGTGAAAGAGAATTTCCGCCCATTGCAATCATAGCTGTTCGAGAAATCAATTAATCCTCTTGCAAAAATGGATACCGATAATCTTTGGGCGTTTCAAACGTTTCTTTTACCGTTCTTAGTGAAAGCCACCGTAATAGGTTTAATTCGGATCCTGCTTTATCATTGGTCCCTGAAGCTCGGCTACCACCAAAAGGTTGTTGACCTACAACAGCACCAGTAGGTTTATCATTGATATAAAAATTTCCGGCAGAATGAGCCAAGCGATCCTTAGCTTCATCTAAGGCTTCCTTATCTTTCCCCATAATACATCCAGTCAAAGCATAGGGTGATGTAGAATCCACGAGATTAATGATAGAATCCCAATCAGTGGGATCATATAGGTATATTGTTAGAACGGGACCGAAAATTTCTTCTTCCATGGTTTTAAAATGAGGATCAGTTGTCAAGATGGTTGTGGGCTGAATGAAGTAGCCTTTTGAATCATCATATGTCCCACCAGAAATGATTTCAGCATCATCCGATTCCTTGGCATAATCAATATATGACACTATTGAATCAAAAGCGGGTTTATCAAT
>MPLX02181233.1_pt1 | contig 18358 bp, 13 predicted proteins | sample 1617341 | NCBI WGS metagenome assembly MPLX02 (sample SAMN05944804, study PRJNA350692) | marine metagenome | biome: marine; feature: ODZ; material: water; isolation source: 120 m water sample filtered on 0.2 um supor filter | place: Pacific Ocean | collected 2012-04-08 | depth 120m m | reverse complement strand
GCCTGGCGGCCTTCGCCAGATGTCCGCGTGGACACGGGCATTGTCGAGGGTCAGGAAATTTCGCCCTTTTATGATCCCATGGTCGCCAAGGTCATTGCCCACGGCCGCGACCGGGAGGAAGCCCGCCGCCGTCTGTTGCGGGGCCTGGAGGATACGGCCCTGCTGGGCCTGTCGAACAATCGCGGCTTTCTATTGGATGTCCTGGGCCACGATGGTTTTGCCGACGGCAGCGCCACCACGGCCTTCATCGGGCAGCATTTCACCGATCTGCAACGTCCAAGGCCCAATGCCGTGACCCGTGCCCTGGCGGCTGTTTTGTTGTATCGCCATAGCGCAGGCGACCAGGCCGGCTGGCGCTCCGCAGCGCCTATCGTAATCAGCATTGATCTGCGCTTTGGCGAGGAACAATGTCTCTGCCAGGTGGCCCTGACGGCGGATGGCTACAATGTGACCCTAGGCGAGGATGAAATCGTTGAAATAGAGTTATTGAGCATGGCCCATGGCCAGATGCGCTTTTCCAGCGGCGGCGTGGTCGATGGCGCCGCATATGCTTTCGCCGGGAATGATCTGCATCTGGACCTGGCTGGCGCGGCCAATCATTTCTATGAATTCACCCCTGAACTGGCGGCAGCCAAGGGACGGGAAAGCGATGGCCGCCTGATCGCGCCCATGGCCGGACGTATTGTCGCCGTCCGCGCTGCCGTCGGTGAGGCTGTTATGAAAGGCCAAATTCTAGTCATTCTCGAAGCCATGAAGATGGAGCACGAGATCAAGGCGCCTGCGGACGGCATGGTCGAGGAAGTCGGCGTGGCCGAAGGCGACCAGGTTGAAGCGAGACAGATGCTGGCCACGGTAGCGGCACTGGCGGTCGAAGCGGCGGAATAGGAGTAACGGTCATGAGTAACCAGAGCAATCAACGCCACAGCCTCTATTACACGGATGAGCACGAAGCATTCCGCGCCACCATGCGCCGCTTCGTGGAAAATGAAATCGAACCCAACGCGGCGGCTTGGGACGAGGCTGAGGAATTTCCCCGTGAGCTGTACAAGAAAGCCGCCGAGGTGGGGCTGCTGCAACTGGGTTATCCAGAAGAATATGGTGGCGTACCGTGCGATAGGTTCTACAACGTCATTGCTGCGGGTGAATTGACCCGAGCCGGGGCTGGCGGCGTAAGTGCTTCGTTGAGGGACCACACCATTGGGACGCCGCATTTGACGCAATTCGGATCCGATGAATTGAAGGCGCGAGTTTTGCCCCCGGTCCTGGCGGGGGAAAAGATCGCCGCCCTGGCGGTGACTGAGCCTTCGGGTGGTTCCGATGTGGCACGGCTGAAAACCACGGCCAAGCGCGATGGTGATGACTACATCGTCAACGGCCAGAAGATGTTCATCACTTCCGGTTACCGGGCGGATTTCTATACCGTGGCCGTGCGCACGGGCGGTGAGGGTCTGGGTGGTATTTCGTTGCTGATGATCGAGCGGGACCGGCCCGGTTTCGAGCGCACCAAACTGAAGAAGATGGGTTGGTGGGCCTCCGATACCGCTGCCTTGTATTTCGACGATGTGCGGGTGCCCGGGGCCAATCTGATCGGCAAGGAGAACGAAGGTTTCAAGGCGATCATGCATAACTTCAACTACGAGCGCCTGGGTATGTCGGCCAGCGCGCTCGGTTATGCCCGGACTTGTCTGGAAGAGGCCACCGCTTACGCCAAGGAGCGTCACACCTTCGGCAAGCCATTGATCGAGAACCAGGTGATCCGCCACAAGCTGGTGGACATGGCCATGCGGATCAATTCCGGCCAGGCCTATCTTGAAGATCTGACCTGGCGAGATATGCAAGGCGACCGGGTGGTCGCGGATGTTTGCATGTTGAAGGTAAACACCACATCGACCATGGAATTCTGCGCCAACGAGGCCATGCAGATTCTTGGCGGCGCCGGCTATATGCGCGGTGGCAAGGTGGAGCGGATCTACCGCGAGACCAAGGTCATGGCAATCGGTGGCGGCTCTGCCGAAATCATGAAGGATCTGGCCGGCCGGCAATTGGGCTTCTAGCCGCTGCAAGGCTTGACCAATCTGCCCGCGCGGGGCAAGCAGGGGCATGACAAATGATACACCAAAGACGATCCGCCTGAATGATTACCGAGCCCCGGCCTTTTTGATTGAAAACGTTGCCTTGGAATTCGATCTGCACCCTGATCGAACCCAGACCCTTGCTCGGATGGCCTTGCGCCGCAATCCTGTGCATGGCGATGGGCGCGCGCCGCTCTCGCTGCTGGGCGAGGATCTGGAGCTGATTTCATTGGCTCTGGACGGGCGCGCTCTGGGGCCGGGTGATTATACCGCGGATGCGGGTGGGATCAGCCTGGCGGGGGCGCCGGATGCCTGTGAATTGGAAGTTATTACCCGGATCGCACCTGCCGCGAATACCAAGCTGGAAGGGTTGTATCAATCGAGCGGCATTTTCTGCACCCAATGCGAGGCGGAAGGCTTTCGCCGCATCACCTACTTTCCCGACCGCCCCGACGTCATGACCACTTATCGGGTGACCGTCCGAGCCGATAAAACCGCCTGCCCGGTACTGCTGTCCAACGGCAACATGGTCGATGCGGGTGCGCTGGCGGATGGCCGCCATTTCGCCGTCTGGGACGATCCATTTCCCAAGCCATCGTATCTGTTTGCCCTGGTGGCCGGTGATCTGCGCTGGCTGGAAGACAGTTTCATCACCCAGTCAGGACGAGATGTCACCCTGCGCATATATACCGACCCCGGCAATGAGGACCGTTGTGGCTACGCCATGGAAGCGCTGCAACGTTCCATGCGCTGGGACGAGGAGAAATATGGCCTGGAATACGATCTGGACCTGTTCAATATCGTCGCCATCAACGACTTCAACATGGGCGCCATGGAGAACAAGAGCCTGAACGTTTTCAATGCCAAATACGTTCTGGCCAATCCCGATACCGCCACCGATGACGATTACGCCAATATAGAGGCCATCGTGGCGCATGAGTATTTTCACAACTGGACCGGCAACCGGGTGACGTGCCGGGATTGGTTCCAATTGAGCTTGAAGGAAGGCCTAACCGTGTTTCGCGACCAGCAGTTTTCCGCCGATATGCGTTCGGCGCCGGTGCAGCGGATCAAGGATGTCCGGGCCCTGCGGGCGGGGCAGTTCCCAGAGGATGGCGGTCCCTTGGCCCATCCCGTGCGTCCGGCCAGCTATATCGAGATCAATAATTTCTATACCGCGACGGTCTATGAAAAGGGTGCCGAGGTCATCGGTATGTACCAAACCTTGTTGGGAGAGGACGGTTTTCGTAAGGGCATGGATCTTTATTTTCAGCGCCACGATGGCCAGGCGGTAACCTGTGACGATTTCCTGGCGGCGATGGCGGACGCCAACGGTGCCGATCTGGAGCAATTCAAACTATGGTACAGCCAGGCCGGCACACCGGAGGTTCACGTCTTGGGCAACTATGACGCTGATACCCAAGTGTATGAACTGAACCTAAGCCAGAGCTTGGCGGCTACCCCCGATGGCGTGATCAAGCAGCCCATGCGCATTCCCTTGGCTATTGGTCTGCTGGATGGCGATGGCAATGACCTGCCTCTTGATGCCAGCGGCGCGACGACAAAGGTCCTGGATCTGGTGGATGGTGATGCCTCTGTCCGCTTCGAAGGGCTCGCTGAAGCACCAGTGCCGTCGATCAATCGTGGCTTTTCCGCCCCCGTCCATGTGCGCCAGGAATTAGGCGATGCCGAGGCCGCGTTCCTGATGGCCCATGACAGCGATGCCTTCAACCGCTGGGAGGCCGGGCAGCAATACGCTACCGCCCTGTTGGGCACCATGGCGGCGGAGATTGCGCAGGGCCGCGAGGCGGTGGTGGGTCAGGACTTCATCGCGGCGCTGGGGCACATTCTTGCGGATCCAGACCTGGACCCGGCATTCGTTGCTCTGGCTTGCCAATTGCCCAGTGAGCAGTATTTGGCCGAACAGGCGGATAGGGCCGACCCAGCGGCGATCCATGCCGCCCGCGAGGTCTTGCGTAAGGCCATCGCGCGGACCCTGCGCGATGACCTGTTGGCGATTTATGATGCCAACCGCTCTAATGCGCCCTATAGCCCGGATGCGCCCTCCGCCGGCCGGCGGGCCCTGAAAAACCTTGCCCTGTCCTATCTCTCGGAATTGGAAGATGAACGCTGCCGGGACCTGGCCGTGCATCAATTCCGTGATGCGGACAATATGACCGACCGCATAGCAGCGCTCTCCGCCTTGAATGACCGCCAGGACGAGGCGCGGGCCGAGGCGCTATCGGCTTTCCATGACCGCTTCAAAGACGATGCGGTGGTGATTGATAAATGGCTATCCCTGCAGGCAGCTTCCTCCCGCCCGGATACCTTGGAGCGGGTGATTGATCTGACGGCGCATCCGGTATTTTCCATCAAGCAGCCGAACAAGGTGCGGGCGCTTATTTCCGCATTCTGCGCCGCCAACCCTTTTCGGTTTCATGCGCCTGACGGCAGCGGCTACCGTTTTCTGGCCGACCGGGTTTTGGAACTAGACCCGATCAACCCCCAGGTCGCCGCCCGTCTGGCGACACAGCTTGGCCGCTGGCGTCGCTATGACGAAGGCCGGCAGGCGCTGATGCGGGCAGAGTTATCGCGTATTTTGGCCGCATCGGACACGGACGGCCTATCGCCGGATGTCTTCGAGATCGCCTCGAAGGCACTGGGCGACGATGGGAATGGAAGCGGGCCGGCTTAGTTTTTTCTGCCGCCAGCGGGAAGTTTTGGCCGTTTTTCGGGTTTATTAGGGCCCCAGACACGGTTGAAATACGTGTCGGCCAGGTGCAGGGCACCAACGGGGTTGTGGGCCAGGACCCGGTCCTTGGCCACCAAGGTGGTCGCCAGACCTTCCGAATGCTTGAAAAACAGGCTGTCGTGCCCGACGCACAGCCCCAGCACGATGTTCAGTTCACAGCCGGACTTGTTCAGCAGCGTGGCTTGGCTGATTGGGTTGCACATGGCCTCATAGTTGCCGGGACGGATTTTTTCTGCATCCGTAATGCCCATGTCTTCCTTCGGGACGGAGCCGTTCTTGCAGGCGGCTGAGGCGACTTCCAAACCATGGCTTTCAAGAATTTCACTGAGGGTCTTGGCCAGATCAACAAAGCTGATGCAGGTCGCAATGCCGACTTTCTTGAAGCCCATTTTCTTGGCGAACTGACATATCTCCTCGACCCGAGTCCATTTGCAATAGCCCTCGGCTTCGATCCGGCCCGATACCTGGGCCACTTTGAGGAGTTCCGGGTCATCATATAGGGCGACGGCTTCATCCAGTTCGTCGGCCATGACCTTCGTCGGGCAAAAGCCGGGTCCCCGCTCGTCGGTTTCGCCTACACGGCAAGCCCTGACATTTTCGGGGCAATATGCGCAACCTGGTTCCTCGTAACTCATGATCGACCACTCCCATCCTATTCTGACTTTTGTTTGATTTCTAACTGGGATGGCCAGCGCTGTCCTTGCGCTGGATCAAGGGTTCCGACTAGTCGATAGATGATCTAAAGTGCGAAAATGCGGCCCCAGCCTTGCAGCCGCTTGGCGTTGACGCCGGCCAGTTCCAGGGCGCGTAGGACGACAACGGATATGCTGTCATATACCGTGACGCCCAATTCCGCCTCCAGCCGCTGGGCCAAGTTGGCCCCGCGCATGTTGGTGCAGATAATGGAGATCGCTTCCGCGCCCTCTTCCGCGACTTCACGGCACATGGCCTCGACCTGATCCTGGGTGACGTTGGAAAAGGAATAATTGTCGCTGATACCCAAATGCCGCTCGGCCATGCAATTGAAGCCAGCGGCTTGGTAATTGTCCAGAATGCGGGTCTGGACATCGTCTGTATAGGGCGTTACCAGGCCAAATTTGCCAACGCCATGGCGGCGGAACAAGTCGTTGTTGGCCAGGATGGAAGTGGTCGCGGGTGCGCCGGTGTTTTCGGTTATGCGGGCGCAGAGTGCCTCGTCATTGTCGAAACCAAGCCAGCCGGCGGAGGTGCCGTTCCAGGCGATGGAATGACATTTGGCGTCGGCCAACAGATCGGCGGCATCCAGGAATTGAGCATGATCGAATTGTGCCAGGCCTTCGTCGGAGAGCGAGATCTCGGTCACTTTGAAGCGGCTGAAATGTGCCGTGACCTCGGTTAGGCCGTCCAGCATGGCCGTGGTCGTCGGTTCCAACACTGTGTTCGACGACGGCGTCAACATGCCCAGGATGACCCCTTTGGATAACTCTGGCATGATTGTTTCGACTAGCGGTCCCGCAGTTTTGGGTCCAGCACATCGCGTAAGGCATCGCCAAACAGATTGAAGCCGAACACGGCCAGCGAGATAGCCACGCCCGGGAAGATCACCGCCCAGGGTGCGCTTTCGGCATATTCCTCTGCGCCGCTTTTCAGCATCAGGCCCCAGGCCGGTGTCGGTTCCTGCACGCCAAGGCCGAGATAGCTGAGCGAGGCTTCCGCCAGGATGGCCTGGCCCAGAAACGTTGTCAGCATGATCAGATATGGCGCCATGATGTTGGGCGAAATGTGGCGCAGAACGATGCGGGCATGGCCGAAACCCATCGCCCGGGCTGCATCCACGTAGGGAATTTCTCGGATAGCCAGGGCGGATGAGCGAACAACACGCGCACAGTTGGGTATCAGCGGGATGGTGATAGCGACGATCACCGGACCAACACCGCGCCCCAGAACAATGACCACGGCTAGGGCAAGTATGATGCTAGGAAAGGCTATCAACACATCAATAACACGTTGTACGCTAATATCCACCCAGCCACCGAAGTAGGCGCTGGTGACGCCGATCAACAGGCCGATAGTGGAGCCAAGTATGGCGGCGGCAAAACCCACTAGCATGGCGGTACGAGCACCATGGACGATACGCGAATAGATATCCCGTCCAAATTCGTCCGTGCCGAAAAGGTGGCCCCAACTAGGCGCTTCCAGCATCGCGCCAAAATCATTCACTTCAGGATCATACATTTCGATATTTGGGGCAAATATGGCAGTGAAAATCAATAACAGAACCACCGCTCCACCAGCTGCTCCCAGCGGTTGACGCCGAAGCAAATCTGCAGCAACGCTGCGCCAGGTGCGTTCCTCAATCAGGTCGTCCTGAAATCCGATGTTTGTTTCATTGACCGCCATCTTTTAATCCCGATTTACCTGGATCAACTATAATGAATTCGCGGATCAACCCAGGCATAGATCAGATCCACCACTAGATTCACGATAACAAAGATCGTGACAACCATCATCACAAGCGACTGCGCCAACGTGTAATCATGTTGCAACACGGCATCGACAAATAATTTCCCTAAACCATTGAGATTGAATACTTGTTCAGTAACGACTAAACCGCCAATCAAAAAAGCAAACTCAATACCGACAAGGGTAATTACTGGCAATAATGCATTTTTTAAAGCGTGTTGATTGACAATCATCTTTTCGAAGAGCCCCTTGGCTCGGGCTGTGCGGACATAATCCTCACGTAGAACTTCAAGCATGGCTGACCGGGTCATGCGCGTCACCACCGCCGCATACCGATAGCCTGTGGCCACAGCAGGCCATGTGGTCTGGGCTAAATTATGAGCCGGATCAACCCACAGGGGTTTATAATCTATAGGCATCATCCACGGGTCGCCGAACACATAATTGGTTGAGATTAAAAGACCTAAAATAATCATGATGCCGAGCCAGAACGATGGCATGGCAATGCCTGCAATGGATACCATCCGGATGCAATAATCCACCCAAGTGTTTTGCCTGATGGCTGAAATTACGCCGAACGGCAAGGCAATGATAACTGCCGTCAAAGTCGCCATGATAGCGATTTGCAACGTCAAGTGAAAACGGACGGAAATTTCTTCTGTGACTGGCCGACCGGTCCACATAGAATCGCCGAAATTAAAAGTCACTAGACCAACGACGAAATCATAGAACTGCTTGGTCATGGATTGATTGAGGCCTAGGTTCTCGCGACAGATATCAATCTGTTCCTTATCCACCATCAATCCAGTGCCGCCCAGGCGGATTTCGCAGACGTCGCCTGGGATCATGCGCATCATCGCAAATACGAGAAGACCAACCCCGATCAGGGTCGGTACCATTAACAGAATGCGCTTTACGGCATACTTATACATGGACTAACCAATTTAATCCTTCTGGGAGTCAATAAATATAGGAAAAACAAAGTATAAAAAAGCCGTACACGGCGGTCGTGTTTAAGCGACCGCCGTGTACGGTAATAAGGTTTACTTATCCAACCAGACTTGATCCAGATGTTGGTTCAGATAGTGGCTTGGTGCAATCTTCCAGCCCTTTACATAAGAGCGATGGGGGTTAATTTTCCACCACCACAGGGTTGGAATAATGTGTACTTCTTCGCCATATACCCGCATTTCGAACTTCCGCATGAGACGGCGCTGCTCAGCAGGGTCGCCGGAGCGGAACATGGCCTCGTGCCATTTTTCCATTTGTTCGTCGGTATATTGAGCATAGTTGTTGGAAGCACTGCCCAAATACTTTGAGACGTCGGAGATTGGGTTCACCACTGACTGGCAGTTGGCATCAATCGCGACCTGATAGTCCTTCTTCTTCCGCAAGGAATCTACCCATGGGCCAGTCGGCACAGCATTCTGCTTGACGTTCACCCCAATTTTTTTCCACTGGTCGATTAGCCAGACACCCAGAATACGATACGGTTGGTCGACGGCACGGTTCAACAACGTGAAGGTCAAATTTTCCTGACCAGCTTCCTTCAATAACCGTCTTGCTTCTGCCCGGCTCTTCTTGATATCGGTCCAGAAACCAGGAATCTTGGTCAACTCATCCTTGGTCGCAGCCAAGGGATGACTTGGAAACACTACGCCACCAGGCGTCTTGACTATAGCGATCTTGGATAAACTCTTGGAGCCGGCCCAACGATCAACCGCCAGGGTCAGGGCCCGACGTACCCGCTTGTCGTCAAACGGTTTCACCTTGTGATTTGGGGTAGCTAGCAAAGAGCAGTTCCAGTTACCTTCCTGCACGGTAATCTTGTCGCCTAAGGCCTTGATCAAATCATCGCGGGCTTTCGGTGGGAAGCCACGGAATTCGATGCCCGCCCGGTCGCCACGGATCGCTTGCAGACGAACCGCCATTTTCGGCGCGGATATGGCCTTATAGCCATCAAGATATGGTTTGCCCTTATGGTGATAACCATCATAGCGCTTGCCGGAGACATAGGCGCCCGGCTTATGCTCTACGAACGAAAAGGCGCCGGTACCATTTACGTTTTTCTGATGCCATTTATAGCCGTGGGTATCCAAATCCTTCTTGGAATAGATAAAATTAAAGGGCATCGCCACCGAAGGAATGAACGTTGCTGAAGGATATTTCAGCTTCATCACCAGGGTGTATTTGTCCGGCGTGGTGATGCTGTTGACCATTGCGAAGAATTTCTTCCGCAGGCTTAGAATACCCTTCGGCGGAAATACCAGCTTGTCATAGGTCGCTTTCACGTCGGCCGCGGTCAACGGCGTACCGTCATGAAACTTGATATCCTTACGGATCTTAAAGGTGTAGGTCTTGCCGCCATCAGAACCAGAAAAAGACGAGCAGACATCGCAAACAAAATCCGTGGTAGAGGCTGGATTTTCTGGGTTTACCCGAATTAATGTGCTGTAAAACGGCCGTATGGGATGGATCATCCCGAAGGTGCCTTCCATGTGGCCGTCCATGGAGGGAATTTTAGAACCCACCACGAGATTTAGTATACCGCCGCGTTTCGGCGTCTCCGCCGTCGCGACGTTGGCCGCCAACAGCAACGCCGCCGTTGTCCCAGCCAAAATACTCAGGGTCTTAAATCTCATCTTCATGTCTCCCTTAGATTTGTTTCTCTGCCGTCATTTGTTGTTTGTATGGCGACGACTATGGTTAGATCCTAGCACACATCGAACACTAGAAAGAATGTAATTTCTTTTGATATTGCCGTCTCATGCACCTCCATTAATTAGCCAAAACCACGGGACAGGCCAAACTATGGCCTGGGCTGAATTCCTGAAGTTCTGGAATGTCGCGCCTGCATGCTTCACCGGCCTGTTGGCAGCGCGGGTGGAAAACACAACCCGGCGGCGGCGACATTGGCGAGGGCACCTCGCCCTCTAAAATCTGATGCGCCCGCGTCTCTTCAATGGCCGGGTCGGGCACCGGCACGGCGCTCAACAAGGCCTTGGTATAGGGATGTTGGGGGTTGTCGAACAATTCGTCGCAATCGGCCAGTTCGACAATCTTGCCCAGATACATCACCGCGACCCGGTGGCAGAGGTGGCGCACCACGGAAAGATCGTGGGCGATGAACAGATAGCTGAAATTGAACTGTTTCTGCAAATCTTCCAGCAAGTTGATAATCTGGGCCTGGATCGAGACATCCAAAGCCGAGACCGCCTCGTCGCAGACAATAAATCTTGGATTGACCGACAAGGCGCGGGCAATGCCCACGCGCTGGCGCTGGCCGCCGCTCATCTCGTGGGGATAGCGGTCGGCAAAGCGTGGATTGAGGCCGCAAATCCGCAGCAGCTCCGCGATCCGCTCTTTTAGTTCTGCCGCATCCGTGATGATGCCATGTACTTTCAAGGCCTCGGAAATGATGGTGCCGATTTTCTGCCGTGGATTGAGCGAGGAAAATGGATCCTGGAAAATTACCTGCACATCCTGGCGCAGCTTGCTCATGTCGCCCATCTTCAGGTGGGCGACATCATTGCCATCGTAGATCACCTTGCCGGCGGTCGGGTCCTCCAGCCGCAGGATGCAGCGGCCAACCGTGGTCTTGCCGCAGCCGGACTCGCCGACCAGACCCAGCGTCTCGCCCTGGGTCACGGTGAAGCTGACGCCATCCACCGCCTTCACATGCCCCACGGTGCGCCGCATAAACATGCCTTCCGTGACGGGGAAGTGCATTTTCAGGCCTTCCACCCGCAACAGCGGCTCGGCCTCGGCATCATCGGGGGCAGGGACATTCTGGTCCGTCATGTTTTCCGCCACGCTCATGCCACCGGGTCCTCTTGTCTCGCCTGGGTTTGCTGATCCAGGGCGTCAATATTCCAACAGGCGCTTACATGTTCACCCTCGACGGTCTGCATTTCAGGAATTTCATGGGCGCAACGTTCAGTCGAGAACCGGCACCGCGGGCGAAAGGCGCAGCCGTCGTCCAGCCTGGCCAAATCCGGCGGCTGGCCTTCAATCGGGACAAGTTGAGTTCCCCGCCGTTGATCCAGCCTCGGTACCGAAGCCAGCAGCCCAAGGGTATAGGGGTGGCGTGGGTCGTGATAAATTTCCTTGGCCGTGCCCATCTCGACGATCTTGCCCGCGTACATGACGTTGACCCGTTGGGCATAGCGCGCCACCACCCCCAAATTATGGGTGATGATCAGCTGTGCCACGCCGAGCCGTTCTGACAGGCCCTTCATCAATTCCAGGATTTGTGCCTGGATGGTGACATCCAGTGCCGTGGTCGGTTCATCGGCGATGATCAGTTTGGGATTGCAGGCCAGGGCCATGGCGATCATCACCCGCTGGCGCATGCCGCCGCTCAAATGATGGGGAAACTGCGTAAGGCGGCGGGTGGGGTCGGAGATGCCGACTTGTTGCAGTAGTTCCAGTGCCCGCTCGTCCGCCTCCGCCTGGCTCTTGTCCGTATGGCGCAACAGCGTCTCGGTCAGTTGCCGGCCAATGGTGAACACCGGGTTGAGCGAGGTCATCGGCTCCTGAAACACCATGGCGATGTCCCGGCCCCGTACATCGCGCATCTCGGCGTCGCTCAATTTCAACAGATCGCGGCCTTCGAACAGCACTTCGCCTTTAACGATGCGCCCCGGTGGTTCCGGAATAAGCCGTAGGATCGACATGGCGCCCACGGATTTACCACAGCCGGATTCACCGACAATGGCCACGGCCTCACCCGCCTCAACCGAATAAGATATACCGCCAACGGCGTGTACCACACCGTCGGAGGTGTTGAATTCCGTCGTTAGATCGGTGATTTCAAGTAGATTTCCCAGCGACCGTCCTCCTCAAAGCCCGACAACGAATTGTGGCCTGTTACCCTGTTTCCGGACGCAAGATCCTGAAATTGATTTCGTTGTTGCCAAATTTTTGCGGCAGTTAAATGCGCCCTTGATCCGGTGTCAAGGATATCGCCCATGATATCTTCCACGGCACCTTCCGATATGAAGGCTCTCGATATGAGGAACCGGGCCCGTGGGCCCTCGATCTCCAACCGCCGTGTCATTAAAATTCCCCCAAGGGTATAAAGCCGTGGCCGGAGTCTTTGCCCCAAAAGCTTCACGTCCCAGGCATTTAATAGGGCAATGGCGGCAGACACAACCACTTAAAAACAGCAGCGGGGCAAATTGTCTCATATTCGGGGGCTTGACCCCGAAGGCCAAGCGAGGCTTATCAGTGCCATGAGTTTGTCTGGGCCGTGTTTGCATGGATCTGGGCGCGAACTACATGACAAATAAAACCGGCCCCTAGGAGGAGTATCCGATGCTTGAACGTTATGCCGAAAAATTTCCCGCTTTTGAATACGACAGCCCGAGCGAGCGCGTTCTGCGCATCACGTTCAACAAGCCAGAGACCTATAACTCGCTCGATTCCCAGGGCCATCGCCAACTGACCTACATCTGGCGCGACATTGACGAAGATCCGGATATCAGCTGTGTGATCCTGGCCGCCAAGGGCAAGGCGTTCTCCTCTGGTGGCGACTTCTCCATGATTCAGGGCAACATCGAGAACTGGAACGATACCGTCGGCGCTTGGAAAGAGGCCCGCGATCTGGTCTATAACATCATCAACTGTTCCAAGCCGATCATTTCCGCCGTCAACGGTGTCGCGGTCGGCGCCGGCCTGGTGGCGGCGTTGCTGTCGGATATTTCCATCATCGCTAAATCGGCCCGTGTCCTGGATGGTCATGTGCGTCTGGGCGTCGCCGCCGGTGACGTGGCCTGCATCAACTGGGTCATCCTGGCCGGCATGGCCAAGGCGAAATACCATCTGCTGACCAACGAGCCGGTGTTTGGCGAAGAGGCTGAGCGTATGGGTTTATTCTCTCTGTGCACCGAGGATGATGCCCTGACGGCGAAGTCGGAAGAGATCGCCGTCACTTTGGTGGCCGGCGCGCCCAATGCCATCCGCTGGACCAAGCTGGCCCTGAATAACTGGTACCGCATGGCCATGCCCACGTTTGAGAATTCCCTGGCGCTCGAAATGCTTGGCTTCAAGGGGCCCGAAGCCAAGGAAGGCCTCGCGGCGCATTTAGAAAAACGCCAACCCAACTGGGACAAGAGTTCGCCCCTCTAGGAATCGCACTTTGTAAGATTTGCCGCGCTCTGCCGCCAGGTTGCCATGTCCGACGCCTGGTGGCGGGCGCGATTTTATTTTGCCAGTTCCAAGGTAAGCCATTCGCCCAGCCGGCGGCGCTGGACCAGATGGAGGCCTCGGTTCAAATAGGCGGCGCGGACCTGGGCATCTTGCTTCGCCAATAATCCTGATAGTACGACGCGTCCGCCTGGTGCCAAATGGCCGGCGATGGCGGGGGCCAGGCGTTGTAGGGGGCGGGCCAGGATATTGGCGACGATCAAATCGTATGGCGCGCCGGTTGATAGTGCGGGATGGGCGAAACCATCGGCCCGTACCGGGCGGACATAGCCATGCAGGTGGTTGAGCCTTGCATTGGCCTTCGCCACATCGACGGCCCAGGGGTCGCTATCCGAGGCCACGGTCTTCACCCGCCACAACCGCGCCATGGCCAGGGCCAGGACACCGGCGCCACAGCCTAGATCCAGGGGCCGGCTGAAACGACGCACCTTGGCCAAATGATCCAGGGCTAGCAGACAGCCATAGGTGCTTTCGTGCTTGCCGTTGCCAAAGGCGCAGCCGGCTTCGACTTCCAGGGTGATGGCTCCGCTGCGGGCCTGCGCCTGCGCTCGGTCACGGTCGTGCGCGCCATGGACGAAGAAGCGCCCGGCCTGGACCGGGGGCAGGGCGCGCAGGGACTGCGTCACCCAATCCCTGTCGGGTAGCGGTTCCAGGGAGAGAGGCGGCGCGGGCAAATTCATGTCGGCGGCGGCTTGGGCGAGGCGGCCTTCCAATTCGGCCCGGACCACCGGTCCCTGCAACAGCATCTCGACGGACCATGCCCCGCCGTCCACGATTTCGAAGCTGGAACAAGCCAGAGGTTCATCACAAAGGGCCTCTTCAAAGGCCGGCACGTTTAATGCCGGCACTACGACGCGGGCCTGCCATACGTCGGCGACGGCAATCGCGCTCATGTCGGATCCACGAAACTGTCGATGACTTTTTTCGCGCCGGCCTTCTCGAAGTCGATGGACAGTTTGTTGCCCTCGATATCCTCGATCCTGCCGTAGCCGAATTTTTGGTGGAAGACCCGCTCGCCAATGGCATAGTCGGATGTGCCGGGCGCCGTGGTCACGGCCTGTTCGGCATGGCCCTCGATATAGCTTGGCGCGGGCGCCGAAGCAGGGGCCCGGCGCATGCGCGAGGATGATGGCTGGCTGTCGCCAAAGGTGAAAGCGCCCGGCGCGCTGTATGGCTCGGCGTGCGAACCGAAGGCTTCGCTGCCGCCGCTATATAGGCCCGACTCCAACTCGGTCTCGATATGCTCGACCGGTAGCTCCTCGATGAAGCGGCTGGGCATGGTGGTGCTCCAGCGGCCATACATTTGCCGGTTCGCAGCGAAGCTGACGATAGCGCGCTCTCGGGCACGGGTCAGGCCCACGTAGGCCAGGCGGCGTTCCTCTTCCAAGGCGGCCATGCCGTTTTCATCCAGGGCGCGCTGATGGGGGAACAGGCCGTCCTCCCAGCCAGGCAGAAACACGGTATCGAACTCCAGGCCCTTGGCGCCGTGCAGGGTCAGGATGTTGACCGCGTCATCGGCCTGGGCCAGTTCCGCGTCCATCACCAGGCTGACATGTTCCAGAAAGCCGCCCAGTTTGTCGAATGGCTCCAGGGCGACGATCAACTCCTTCAGATTCTCCAGCTTGGAGGGCGCCTTGACGTCCTTGCTGGCCTGCCACATGGCGGTATAGCCGCTTTCGTCCAGCACCACCTCGGCCAGTTCACTGGGCGGCCTGGTCTCAATCAGGCCGCGCCAGCGGTCGAAATCGTCCAACAGCCGCGTCAGGCTGTTGCGGGCCCGAGTTTTCAGGTCGTCGCCGTTGACCATGATACGGGCCACCCGGGTCATGCTCTGGCCCATATTGCGGACGGCTTGGTGCAGCAGTTGCACGGTGGCGTTGCCCAAGGCCCTTTTCGGCGTGTTGATGATGCGTTCGAACGCTAGGTCATCATCGGGTTGCGCCAAAACCCGCAAATAGGCCACGGCATCGCGGATCTCGGCCCGCTCATAGAACCGCGTGCCGCCGATCAGGCGATAGGGCAGGCCCAGGGTCAAAAAGCGCTCCTCGAACTCGCGGGTCTGGAACGAGGCCCGGACCAGGATCGCCATTTCGTTCAGGACCTGTTCCTTACGCTGCAGGTCCTCGACCTGTTCGCCTACCGTTCGGGCCTCTTCCGCGCCGTCCCACAGGCCGCGCACTTGGACCTTTTCACCGCCGTTCTGCTCCGTCCACAAGGTCTTGCCTAGGCGGCCCTCATTCTTGGCGATCAGGCCCGAGGCGGCACCCAGGATATGCGGCGTGGAGCGGTAGTTACATTCCAGGCGGATCACCTTGGCGCCGGGAAAGTCCTTCTCGAAGCGCAGGATGTTGCCGACCTCGGCGCCGCGCCAGGAGTAGATCGATTGATCGTCGTCACCGACGCAACAGATATTGCGGTGGCCTTGGGCCAGCAGGCGCAGCAGCAGATATTGCGAAATATTGGTGTCCTGATATTCGTCAACCAGGATGTAGCGGAACTGCTTTTGATAACTTCCCAGAACATCGCTATGGGTGGCGAAGATGGTTAGGCAATGCAGCAGCAGGTCGCCGAAGTCGCAGGCATTGAGGGTGCGTAGCCGCGCCTGATAGGCTTTGTACAATTCGATGCCTCGGCCATTGGCGAAGCCCTCGCCCTCGCCACTAGGCGCTTTTTCCGGCACCAGGCCACGATCTTTCCAGCGGTCGATCATGGCCGCCAGCTGGCGGGCGGGCCAACGCTTGGGGTCCAGCTGTTCAGCCTCAATCAATTGTTTCAAAAGGCGTAGCTGATCATCCGTATCGAGAATAGTGAAATTGCTCTTCAGGCCGACCAATTCGGCGTGCCGGCGTAACAGGCGAACGCCGATGGCATGAAAGGTGCCCAGCCACAAGCCTTCCACCGCCCGGCCCACAAGGGCGGCCGTGCGGTCCGCCATCTCACGCGCCGCCTTGTTGGTAAAAGTTACGACGAGAAGCTGGCTGGAAAATGCTAGGCGTTGGTGCAGGATATTCGCCAGCCGTGTAGTCAACACCCTGGTTTTGCCGGTGCCGGCCCCGGCCAGAACCAGGACGGGGCCTTCTACCGCCTCCACTGCCACCTGCTGTTCCAGGTTCAACTGGCTGAGATAGTCAGGGGTGGGGGGCGCAGCGCTGCCCGCTGCCGCGGGCGAAGGTGCCATCTGTTCTAAATCGAATGGGTCGGACATAATACTAGATATAGCCTATCGCGCTCCCGGATGGCACCCAGGTGTGGCAAGCCGTTGTGGCTGCTGCTTGACCACTGGCCAGGGCAGGGCGCCAAGGCAAAGTAACAATAGAAGAAAATCATCGAATCACTGGCCCGCCATGAAAGCCATGAAAATCGAGCCAACAAGATGGTCGAGGCGGAAAACCTTTTCAGCAATATTGCAATTTGGGTAGCATTGGCAGGAAAACCGAGTTACTTGGATCGTAGAGCTAATTGTACCATCTCGATGTAAGCGGCTAATCGGAGTCAAAGTGACGTTATCGTTGTTGTCGGTGATCGGCGCGGTCGCGCGCGCCAATATTTTTGTCGGTGTCGTGACCCCGCCGCTCCAGCCCAGGCCCGATCGGCCGCGATGGTGAATAAGGTCCGCGAAAATAAGGATCCAGGGGCCGTTCCCGTCAGCTGGAAGTGGGGTGCCTTCGTCTTGTTTATGGCGCTTGCCCTGACCATACCCTTCGTCCTGGACGGCTACACCACCTATCGCCTGGCGCTGGTGGGAGCGCTGGCCATGGCTATTCTGGGCATCAATCTGCTGACCGGGTTGAGCGGCCAGTTCTCCATTGGTCATGGCGCGTTCTTCGCGGTCGGCGCCTATACCACATCAATCGCCATGTCCCATGGCGGCTTGTCCGCCTATAGCGCCATACCTCTGGCGGCGGCGGTTTCGTTTGGTGCCGGATTTCTGTTTGGCTGGCCCGCCCTGCGTCTCAGCCTAGTGCATCTGATATTGATGACATGGAGCCTGTCTCTGGCTCTGCCCCAGGTTCTGAAGCTGGATTATTTTCAGACTTGGACCGGTGGCGTCAGCGGCGTCTATCTGGACCGCCCGGACCCTCCGGTATGGCTGGGGCTGGATGAGAATCAGTTTTGGTACCTGATCACCCTGGCCATCATGATCTTGTTGTTTTGGCTGGCCGGTAATCTGGTCAGTAGCCGTTCCGGCCGGGCCTTGGCGGCGATCCGTGACAACCAGATCGCCGCCGCGCCGATGGGCATCAACATAGCCATGTTTAAGACTACCATATTCGGCATTTCTGCCATGTACGCCGGTATCGGCGGGGCATTGACTGGCCTGCTGGCGGATTTCGTGGCGCCGGACACCTATGGTCTGTTCTTTTCTATTTTATTGGTGGTCGGCGCTGTGATCTCCGGCATTAGATCCGTCTGGGGCGCGCTGGTGGGCAGTATCCTCATCCTCTACCTGCCCGCCGCCACTGGCGCATTGCCTGCCGCCCTGGCGGTGCCGCCCTTTGGCATCATCGTATTGCTGGTGGCGTTTTTCATGCCCGATGGCATCTCCGGCTTGACCAAGCGGACTTACCTGCGCTTCGCATACAGCCGGAAAAAAGACCAATACGGGAGCGCCTGATTATTGTCCCATAACGGCCTTCCCTTGGGCAATTCCGGCGTTGTCTCCGTCGGCTTTTCCGGAAAGCCGCCCTTTTGAATTCTTCAGGACATTATCATCCCGTTTCGGCTTCCGGGATTAGCGAAAATGGCTGAGAGACCGTCCCGAAAGTTCATGAAAGAACACAATAGCGCACCAGCCGTTGCAGCATAAGCCAGATGGATGCGAGCCGGATAAAGGCAAGGACGGTGCGGTTGAGATTTTCAAAGTCCTTGCTTAGGCGCCGGCGGC
>MPLX02379070.1_pt1 | contig 18380 bp, 14 predicted proteins | sample 1617341 | NCBI WGS metagenome assembly MPLX02 (sample SAMN05944804, study PRJNA350692) | marine metagenome | biome: marine; feature: ODZ; material: water; isolation source: 120 m water sample filtered on 0.2 um supor filter | place: Pacific Ocean | collected 2012-04-08 | depth 120m m | reverse complement strand
CGCCATTTCGAAACCGAGAAGCTGGAGGAAGCCCGGGAAGTCCTCAACAGCTACTGCTCACGGATGGACTCCCTGCCTCGTTCCAGCCTGACGATTTAAGCGTCAGGGTTGATGGACAGGGTCTAGGGAACGTGTTGACCCAGTTGCTCGACCCGTCCATCACGACGCAGCCTCATCTGCATCTTCAACCAACCCATTCCCACCGGCAGAGCAGCTGCCAGGGGGAGCAGTGCCCAGATCGGACGACTGCTGGCTCCAATCACAGCGGCGGCCAGGGCCAAACAACCCAGCAGCACCGACTGACCGATGGAATGCTGAGCCGTGACCATCCTGCGCAGCTGGCGATCGGATTCGCCCATCCGGATCTGCAGCTGCAGATCCCCTTGCTCAAGGCGCTCCAGGCTTTCATCAAGACGCCGAGGCAAGGCCACAGCTCGGCTGCTCAACTCGCCGACCTGACGTCCAAATTCATTGATCAGATCATTCGGACCGGAACCGCTGGCTGACATCAGTGGCAGAAGATAGGGTTTGGCGATCGCCGCCAGACTAAAGCCGGGATCGAGGCTGCGCCCGACACCCTCGAAGGTGGAGAGTGCCCGCATCACGAAGATCAGTTCAGACGGCAGCCTGAACGGCTGCCCATAGACCAGGTCGTAGAGATCTCCGGCCAGATTGTCGATGACATTGGCGCTGAAGGGAGGCGTCAGAGCCTCCTTGAGCATCACCCGCACCAGGCGGCGTACGGGGCCAAGATCCACATCCGCAGCAATCACACCTGCGGCCTGCATCTCCTGTACCAAAGCAGCAGCATCTCTGGTTGCTGCGGCACGCACCATCGAGCCCAGGCGCCGCCTCAGCCCATCCGAAAGCAGGCCCATCATGCCGAAGTCGTAGTAGATGAGTGCACCATCCGTGGCTACGGCGAGATTGCCGGGATGGGGATCGGCATGAAAGAAGCCGAATCGCACCAACTGCTGCAAATAACTCGAGGCACCGATTTCCGCCACAGCGGCAGGATCGATGTTGGCCTCAAGCAGCGCCTGACGATCATTCACCTTGATGCCAGGCAGATAATCAAGACAAAGCACGCGACGGCTGCTCAGCTCCCACACCACCCCCGGGACCCGAATGCGGGATTGATCAAGAAACTGTTGACGAAAACGGGCCGCATACTGGGCCTCAACCCTGAAATCAAGCTCGCGCAGCAAGACACGGCGACACTCCTTGGCGATCGAGACCCAATCCCGTCCTCGCCCCCAGCGCGGATGCTTCTGACAGGCCGCAGCGACCTGCTGCATCACATCCAGATCCAGACGGAACAACTGCTCCAGACCAGGGCGTTGAATCTTGAGCACCACCTGGCGTCCACTGCGCAGGCTGGCGCGATGGACCTGGGCCAGGGATGCGGCCGCAATGGGCTGTTCATCAAGATCGATGATCTCCGCACAGCGCTCGCCAAGCTCCTGTTCCAGCAGAGCCTGCACTCTGCTGAAACTGAACGCCGGCACCTTGTCCTGCAGGGCAGCCAACTCAGAGACCCAGCCTGCAGGTAGAACATCCGGCCGGGCAGAGAGCAACTGACCGAGCTTGATGAAAGCTGAACCCAACTGCAGAAACTCAGCCGTGAGCCATCGGGCTCGACGCCGCTGACGGGCTTCGCCTCGCTCAGGGCTGAAGCCACCGGGATAAGTCCAGCGACGACCATCCCACCAGAGCAAGCAGATCAAGGTCAGCACCACCCGCCAGATCTGCAGCCCGCGGGAGCCTCTGCGGAGAGGCTGCAACAGCGCCCCAAGACCCATCAACGCATCTCCTCAACCCGGCAGCTGAGATCAGCCACCTTGGCCCTGAGTCGATCAATCCGGTTCTGGGCCCCCTCATCCCCTGAAGCTGAGTGAGATGGGTAGGTATCTGTGGAGGCGGCTTGATGGTCGAGACGATCAGCCTCCGCCTGCACCTCCTCCTGAAAAAGGTCCCATTCCTGCTGAAGCCTGCCAGGAGCATCCTGAGCAAAAACGGCCAAGCTGGCAGCTGCATCAGCACAACCCTGCTCAAATCGTGCCGTCAATCGATTGAGGGTGGCCCTCAGATATGCGTCCGTGGAGCTCATCGCCACAGCCAAGAGTCAACAAACTGTGGCAGATCCAGACCGGAATCAGGGCTCTTGAGCCGCCTCTGCAGGTGCTGGCTGAAAATTCGGTGTGGGCAGCGGCTGATTCGTCGCAGCAGGTGGTGGTGCCTGGAGGGGCGCAACGGCCTCAAACACTGGCACTGGCGCAACAACGAACTCAGGCAGCCCATTGGCTTGTGGCTCAACCTGGCCGGGTATAGCCGCAGGGATCGCAGGTGCCTCCGTCCTCAGAGCTGTTGGATTTGACTGGGCTGCTGGATTTGACTGGGCTGCTGGATTTGACTGGGCTGCTGGATTTGGCTGGACTGTTGGATTGGCCTGGGCTGGTTGCAGGTCCTGAGCCGACTCCATGGTCACCGGCTCTGGAAGCTCGGGTTGAGGAGAAACCAGCTCAGCAGCAGCAGGCTTGGCAGGCGTCCAGCTCGTGACCTTGACCGCTGGTGCAGGCTTCAACAGGGAAGCCTGGAGATCCTGCTCGCGGCGGCGAGCCTCGACGGCAAGCTTTTCAGCAGCCTCACTGAGCTTGCGCTTGCCAGCCTGATCAACCTCAAACGCAGCGACATCCGCCTGAAGGCCAGCCTGATCATCACCATGACGAGTTCTGAGCGACTGCAGACGATTGCCGGGGAAGCGCTCTGACTGGAAGGTCTGCTCTCCTGGCTTCTGCCAACTGCTCTGCAGGATCACGATGCGCTGCGTGATGCCGTAGCCAAGTGCAAAGCAACCTCCTGCAACCAGGGGGCCAAGCCAGAAACGTGGACGTTGTCGAGGCTGCTTTTCCAGCCTTGTTGAAGAAGCCAAGGCGCCAATGGATCCAAGAGATCAGAGCCATTGTGACAGCTATAACCTGAATGATTCAAGGGCCTGATTCAGGGAACTGATTCAGGGACTGGGGGGCGGAAGGGAGCCGGAAGAGAAGGTCTGCTCAAGTCCTGCAGGGCTACCGATCACCTGCAGGGCTGTACTGAGAGCGATGCGCGTCGAGGGGCTTCAGCGTCTCGAGCGCAGTGCCCCAAAGAAGAAAGACAAGACCAACGTCAAAACAATGCTGCCAATGATCGAGATATGAAGATGAAAAAAGTAATTAAGCGCCAGCAGAATTAAAACAAATACTATGATTTCTTTAATGAATTTTGCGTTCATAGCTGTCTGCCACCAAGAAAGAGAATCACTTCAAACAAAGGCTAGAATAGCGGCAGAACTGAGGCCAGGGGAAGACAGAAAGCTCTAAGAGTTTGCACACATTAATCAACAATCACAAGCCATTAGCCATAGGATTTTGTTTCGCCAATGGATCCATCGATTGCCAGGCACAAACGCTGCGGCCACACGCCTGAGCATCCATAGGCAGCAAGAGCGTGAAGCAACCGCCTTGGCTGTCAAGACAGAAACCCTCTGAACTCTTTAGCCGACAGGCTGATCAGGTTACCGAGCCAGTGCATACACACCTCGAGCTCCCAGAGACCCTGACAGAATTGCGCCAGGCTTGCCTGAAGCCAACTGGAGGCTGCCGCTTACCCCAGCTCTTTAAATGGAACATGGCGGCCATCGGTTCAGTCATGCCAGGCCAAGAAAAAACTCAATGCTTAGATGTCCGCTCGGGGAGGGCAAGAATGCCCGCTTCGATCAATCTCAACAACCTGTGACGGAAGGTACGCCTAGGTCGACAGAGACCCGACCGAGAATGTGATCTTTGAATCGATGCAGTGTTTAGCGATCTTCAATCACATCAGGAGCACCTCCAAGAACACCTGGAGATGAATCAGCTGCGAAGCTTGCACTTGAATAGTCATGGCAAGGTAAAAACAACAAAGAATTTTATCCACAGAAATCATGGACTTACGCATCCTGATCGTATTGGCGCCGATTACTATTGCCGTGAGCATAACGTTGGCATGGCTACTTATATGGAAAGTGATCGAGATCAACAACTTCACACCGCGCCTGAACAATTCCTTAGTTGAACTCAATCAACTCTGGGGTGAAGGCAAGATCGCCGGAGCTGATGGTGTGGTGACAGAAGAACCTAAGAGGTCCTATGCAGTCTTTACAGTTCGATGGCTGACGGTCAATGTGATTGGGATACCCAGTGTATTTTTTCTGGGTGCAATCGCAGCTATGCAGTTCATCCGGCGTGTCTAAACAAAGGCTAGTAACTTACTGAGATCAATCACACGCAAAAACTCACAGTTGATCTGCCTATGACTTTCTGGATTTCCCTAAGGCGCTGATCCAGAGCCTTAAAGACTAAGCTGAAGACCCCTCAAGGCCTGCAATAAATGCTCTACAAGGGGCCCATTGCTGTGAGGAGTCTTGGAAGCTTGCCAGAAAAAGCAACGAGCTACCGCCCCAAAAAGCCTCGAAATTCAATCAGATCAGGCTAGAGCTGGGCAAGGATCGTTCCCGTAAGAATTATCGAGAAGTAGGATAATGCAAAAATGGAAACGACAAAAAGCAAGACTTGATCTGTTGAGAGCATTGTCCCTAGCAACAAAGAGCATCAAGGAGTAGACAATCGAATCGCCCAAGAAATGGCCTGGGAGAGCAGGTCTTTTCAAGGACACAAGGCTGATGATTGAACTTTTGAATTCATCAACCCTGAGAAGAGAACTGAAGCATGACTCTAGGGAAGGCCATGCCAATCGATTAATAAATCATACATTTGGCTCGTTATTTCAAGACGATGCGCGGAGTATTTCTTTACCAGCTCGAGACCTTGGCTGAATTAAATCTTGAGGGCCATCAACTCTGATGAGCTTGCAATCCAAAATCCTGATATTTTTCCATAGGCACTGAGATGCGCCAGTCAACGGTCTTAGACTTGATCTACCCCACGCAACTCTTCAGACCGTTCAAGAGACCAGGACTTATTCGAATACTTGTTTGGATTTGGTGAGTTGGCTAATAGGATGTTCATCGCCAAGGCCAGGTGCAGGGTAGAGGGTGGTGGAATTAAAGGCGAAATCACCACCTGCTTTCTGTACGATATCCGCGATCTGAAGGAAGACTTGCTGCTGAATATTCAACCAGTCTTTCCAAACGGTTGTTTTCGTAAAGCAATAGACCATTAAATTGATCGAAGAGCTATCCCACTCATTGAAGTTCACGAGAATGATCTGTTCCTGATCAATGTCAGGATGGTTGGAGAGCAGGCTTCTAACATCATCCGAAATACCCTGAATACGTGGCAGATCTTCGTAACGCAGACTGATACTGGCCTTAATTCTTCTGTTATACATTCTGCCTGGATTTTCGATCGGGTTGGTAGCGAAGAGGGAATTTGGAATATAAAGTGGCCGACGATCAAAGGTGCGAATTCGGGTGTGATACCAGCCAATTCGCTCCACTGTTCCCTCCATGCTTGCGGTGCTAATCCAGTCACCTTCTGAAAAAGGCCGATTGAAAAAGAGCATGAATCCAGAAAGGAAATTCTGGGAAATCTGCTGGGCCCCGAAACCTAGACCAATTCCTGCGCCGCCGAGCAGCGCACCAACTGCTGCCGTAGAGACCCCAAAAGTCACCATCAGTGCGGCCAACGTCAGTGCCACCACAACGATGGTGAAAACCCGATCCAGCAAGGCTGTCAGCATGGCCTGATCGCGGGGATCTTCCACCTGCAGCCAAACAGTGATGCGATTCGATTGCAGAAACAACACCCGTCCCAAGTTGATCGCGGCCCAACCCACTGCGATCACAATCAGGGCAGAAGAAATTTCTGAACTTTTAATCGGAATCGTGGCATGAACCTGCTGTTCAAACAGATTCAATATCCAACCAACATAGAGGGCTGCACCGAATCCAACCAGCAAAGGTCTCTTGATTGCTTGTGCGATCAGTGAACCGAGCCGCTTCCCATACTTTTCAAGCAGGGTGAGGATCAACCAAATTGCAATTAGCACTGCGGTCCCGATCAGGACCCCTTCATGGCTTTGAAAGTAATGGACCTTGTTCAGCAGGTCGTGAGGCTTATCGGGCATGCGGATGACTCGATCAAGTCTGATTCTATTCACTTCCCTGGTTGCGTTCTGCTGGCTGTTTGCCTCTTCAGGGATCGAACATCCAGGTCAGACGTCACTAGGCAGCTTTGATGCGGCGATGGGCGGCCATTGATTAAGGGCTTCAGAACCTGTTGACAAGCCAAAGGCAGCTCAGCGATGTGCTTGCTCAGATCCATACAGAGGTGAAGGGCAAGGCCCGCAAAAGCCTTGTCACAAGATGTGATATTCATGCTGCTGCGACAGGTCAATCAGTGTCCTTGACTTGGCTGAAAATACGGGTACAGCAACCCATTCATGCCAAGATCAAAATCATCCCAAGCTCAATGTTCTGCAGGCCCTTTGCGAAGCTGACATCCAATCTCCCACTCACAGACGATGAATCTTGCCTGCACAACTGTCATGAGCTGACTTGATAAAGACCTGCATTCAGTTGACGATGCCTAATACAGAAAACTGAAGGTGCTGGAGAAAGAAGAAGCCAGAAGCAAGTTGGCTTGAGGGGATTGGCACAATGGCTGCGGCTTTCAACTATGCCAACAGTTGAGCTAGGATTAATCAACCCATCACCCCCTCAACGATGGCGAACAAACCACAATTGTTCCTTCATATTGGCACAGAAAAAACAGGCACAACATCAATCCAACAATTTTTAAGTGATAACTATTTCAAGCTTCGTTCGATCGGCATTTTCACGTCAACGACCCTCAACGAAGGCTACGGCAATCACAGGTGGTTGCCTGCGATCGCATACAATGAGAACCAGGTAGACGACATTATATTGTCTCAACAATTTAAGTCTCTGGAAAAAAGGAGGCGAGCCATTGCAGGGCGATGGGATGCATTCAAGCGCGAAGTCAACAACACAAGCAACAAAAGCGCTGTTTGGGTTTTATCAAGTGAGCAACTCCACTCCAGGCTGACGACACACGAGGAGATAAGTCGCCTAAGGAGTTTATTACACAGCCTTTTTGAGCATGTGACTGTGATCATTTATTTACGCAAGCCAATCCTGAGTGCCATTTCATCACTATCAACGACTCTCAAATGCGGATATAATCAGCAGGGCTTAGCCCCTGCCCGCGAGCAACATTCCATAGATGCATTCAATCATGCACTCACGCTTCAACGCTGGCAAGAATGCTTCCCGGATTCTTCTTTCAGAGTAAGACTGTTTCAAAAAGAAGATTTTGTCGATGGAGATCTGATTTCTGACTTTGCCACTCAAATTGGCATTGCTGATTGCAGCAGCCTGGAGACACCAGAGAAAAAGAATGAAACGCTATCACTCCTGGGCATGAAGTATTTATGGCATCTTAATCAGCGATTCCCAGCCTTCATCGATAACAAGCCAAATCCCATGCGGGGGCAGCTGCGGAGATTTGTCCAAGCGCGCACAATGAACTGCTCTAGATTCACGCCTACGAAAAATCAGTTTGATGAATATGAAAATTTCTTTGCAGACTCAGACTCAAAAATTCGTGCGGAGTTCTTCCCAGGCCGGAAATACCTATGGTCAAAAGACAAACTTCGCTTCTCGAAAGCTGAGATTGACCTCAGTTCCACTGAAGATCTGGATTTAGTTGCACTGAACATCATCGGTGATTTATGGCAGACCAATAGGTTGCGCGACATTCAATCCAGGAAACAATTCAAGTTTTGGAAAAGCTCAGGCAAGAGTGTCATTAGATTTGTGAAGAAAGCCTTACACACAGCTCGCTTGATTCAATGCTCGTTCGAGGGGGCAATCAGGAAACCGCCTCAACAATGAGTGGCGACACAGGGTAACCAGAAATCCCGATCGATTGCAGATTGGAGCAGGTCTGACGCATTGGTTAGACCCACTTTTTCAGAGGCGGTGGCCCGCCGCAAAGACACAAGCCGGGACATGCTGTCCAGGTGAACAGAGCAGACCAACTCAACTCTTGCTATCCCTAACACTGCTTCCATTCAGCAATCTGGATCCATTCCCGTTGCAATCTCTTGCGCACAGGAGTGATTGAATCAAGTCGTGTAATCGGCGTTGATGCGCACGTATTGATCAGAGAGATCGCATCCCCAGGCGAGCGCTGCGCCAGGGCCATCTCCCACCCGAAGACGAATCACCACAGTGTCATCGATTAAATACTCGCCTGCAGCCCGATCCTGCATGTACTGACTGGCCGCAGATCGATCAAAGCTGAGGGGCTGACCATGGGCCATCAATTGATGGGTCCCCAACCAGAGCGCCACAAGCTCAGGCTCAAAGCGAACACCGGCACGGCCTGCCGCCGCCACAATTCGCCCCCAGTTGGGATCACGGCCATGCACTGCAGTTTTCACCAGCGACGATCCACAGACCGTGCGAGCGATCCGCAAGGCCTCTGCTTCGTTGGCGCTCCCCTCCACCTGCACTTCGATCAGGCAGGTGGCGCCTTCGCCATCCCGGGCGATCGCTCTAGCGAGAGACTGGGCCACTGATGTGAGCCCCTGCTCCAGGGCAGAGAAATGTTGCGGTTGCAGGGGCTCTCCTGCTGAAAAGGCCAGCAGGGTGTCATTGGTGCTGGTGTCGCCATCAACAGTGATGGCATTGAAGGAGCGAGCGACGGCCCGCTGCACCATCCCCTGCCAGAGGCTGGGCTCGATGCCGGCATCGCAACTGATGAAGCCCAGCATGGTGGCCATGTCCGGATGGATCATCCCGGACCCCTTGGCCATGCCACCGATCCGCACCCGCCGGCCGGCCAGATCAGCCTCCACAGCGATCTGCTTCTCCACCAGATCGGTGGTGAGGATCGCCCCTGCAGCCGCCTCAGCGCCTGCGGGGGAAAGCCCCGCGACCAGGGGCTCCAATCCACTCAACAGGGTTGACATCGGGATCGGCACGCCGATCACCCCGGTGGAAGCGATCAACACCTGCTGATCCCTCAGCCCCAGCTGCGCCGCCAGGGCATGGGTGGCCTGTTGACTGTCAAGCAGGCCGCGCTCCCCTGTGCAGGCATTGGCTTGACCGGAATTGATCAGCACCGCCCGGACGCGGCCAGCCGTGGCCCTGAGACGATCAGCACAGAGGTCCACACAAGCTGCCCGCACCACGGAGCTGGTGAACGTGCCTGTACAGACTGAGTCTTCAGGGGCTACCAGCAAAGCGAGGTCTGGAGCCCCTGAAACTTTCAGGCCTGCAGTGATGCCCGCTGCAAGAAAGCCCCTGGGGGCCGTGATGCCACCGGGAATGGATTGCCAGTTGTGAAGCATGCCGCCACGCAGACCTGCCCCAATCCTGGCTCCACGGCCGCCAGCAGCCCCTCAAGCCAGCCTTGAATGGATCCTGAAGCGCTGAAAACTAAACCAGGGCAATCGATCTCGGCCCCGTGCGACGAATCCAGCGCTCACCTGTCAACAAGCTGTTCAGACTGGAGCAATGGCTCAGCTGAACGATTCCAGCAGACTCCACACCATGGCACCTGGGTTGTTATCCCCTCAACGACGCATCGGCCTCACGGGCGGCATCGCCAGCGGCAAGAGCAGCGTCGCCAGGCTGCTGATTGACAAGGGGCTACCGGTGCTGGATGCGGACCAGATGGCCCGGCAGGCCCTGGCCCCTGGCACAGCCGCCACAGCTGCAGTGCTGGATCGCTATGGCAGCAAGGTTGCTTCAGCAGACCAGCACAACGCCTCAGAGCCTGAGCTCGACAGAAAAGCCCTGGGACGGATCGTCTTCGCTGATCAGAACGAACGCCACTGGCTGGAGGAGTTGATTCATCCACTTGTGCAGGCACAACTGTTGAAGGAGATGCAACACCTGGCCACAGAGCCCGTGCTGGTGCTGATGATTCCACTGCTCTTCGAAGCGGGCCTACAGACCCTCTGCACGGAGGTGTGGCTGATTGATTGCAATCAGACCGTTCAGCTGCAACGCCTGATCGCCAGAGATGCACTCAGCCCAGCTGAGGCATCAGCGCGCATCAGCAGCCAATGGCCGATGCAACGCAAACGGGAGCTTGCCGATCTTGTCATCAACAACAACGGCACGCTTGCAGATCTCATCTCCCAGGTGGATGGTCACAGCCGATCTACAGGCATCAGCTGAAGTGCGCTGACAAGGCTCAGCCCTTCAACTTCTGGCTGAGGATCTGATTGGCGAGTTTGGGATCCGCCTTGCCGCCGGTTTTCTTCATCAACTGACCAACAAAGAAGCCCTGCAGTTTGTTCTTACCGCCACGGAAAGCCTCCACCTCCTCGGGGTGCGCCGCCAGCAACTCCTCCACGATCGCCGTGATCGCTGCCGGATCACTGATCATGCCCAAACCCCGCGCCTCGACGATCGCCTCCGGTGAACCGCCCTTCTCCAACAACTCGGGCAGGATCTCCTTGGCGATCTTGCCGCTGATCTTGCCGCCGTCGATCAACTTGACCATCTCCGCCAGCTGCTCCGGCCGGAAGAGCAATTCCGCATAACTCAACCGGTTGGCATTCACATGGGCGGCGATATCTCCGCTGATCCAGTTGGCCGTCAACTTCGGATCTGCACCTGCCTCCACAGCGGCCTCGAAATAATCCGCCATCGGCCGCTCATCGGTGAGCACCCGGGCGTCGTATTGCGACAGCCCGAGTTCGTCGGCATAGCGATGACGCTTCGCCGCCGCCAGTTCCGGCAGGTCTGCACGCCAGGCCTCCCGCTGCTCCGGGCTGACCTCGATCGGACCCAGGTCTGGATCAGGGAAATAGCGATAATCACTGGCACCCTCCTTGCTGCGCATGCTCTTGGTGAGCTGCTTGCTCTCATCCCAGAGGCGGGTTTCCTGAACCACAGGCTCACCGGTCTCATAGGCCTTGATCTGACGCTGAATCTCGTAGTCACAGGCCTTCTGAATCGCCGAGAAGGAGTTCATGTTCTTGATTTCAACCTTCGTTCCAAACGGCGCCTCAGGCCCGCGTCGCACCGAGATGTTCACATCGCAGCGCAGGGAGCCCTCTTGCATGTTTCCATCAGAGACGCCGAGATAGCGCATGATCCGGCGAATCTCCGAGGCATACTCAGCGGCTTCACGACCGGTGCGCAGATCGGGTTTGCTGACGATCTCGGCCAGGGCCACGCCAGCCCTGTTGTAATCGACAAGCGAATGGGTTGAACCGGCCAGTCGATCACTGCCGGCGTGCACCAATTTGCCGGCATCCTCCTCCATGTGCAGGCGCTCGATACCGATGGTTTTCAAATAGCTCTGCTTACCCTTTTCAGCGACTTCCACTTCGATCCAACCTTCTTCTGCGATCGGTTCGTCGTACTGAGAGATCTGATAATTCTTGGGAAGGTCTGGATAGAAATACTGCTTCCTGTCGAATTTGCTGTGCTCAGCAACATTCAGGTTGAGGGCCATCGAAGCCTTGACTGCGTACTCCAGCACCTTCTGATTCAGAACAGGCAGGGTGCCGGGCAACCCGCAAACCACCGGGTCGATATGGGTATTGGGCTCATCCCCAAAAGCCGTTGAAGCAGCCGTGAAGATCTTGCTCTGCGTCCCCAGCTGAACATGGGTCTCAAGGCCGATCACAGCCTCCCAGGGGAGCTGGGCTCCTGACTTGTCCACCTTGGCCATCAGCAATCTCCCCGAAAAATCCTTTGCTCGATCCTATGGAAACGTGAGGCTTGAAGCTGTGCCCCCTCCGCGTGAGACAGTCTTCCCCAGAGGCAAGCTGCCATGGGTATACCGGAGGCTTGAAACTGAATCCACAGGTGGAGCCTGAAGCTCACCTCTGAACAACTGACAGCGCAGCACAATCCCATGACCCTGCCGTGAATCCCTCTGCCGTGAACAAGCCTGCCCTGGATGAACCGGCAATGAGCCCAGCAACCAACGGGTCTGTGCTGGTAATCGGAGGTGGCCTGATCGGGCTTTCGATCGCCCACCAACTGGCAAGACAGGGCCATGGCGTGGAAGTTCTCAGCCGCCGCCGCAGTGAGGCCGCAGGCTTCGTCGCGGCAGGGATGCTGGCACCCCATGCGGAAGGCCTGAGGGGGCCTCTGCTGCAGCTGGGTCAGGCCAGCCTCAACAGGATCCCTGACTGGGTGAACCAGATCGAAGCCGACAGCGGGCTGTGCTGCGGGCTCAGATCATGCGGAATCATCGTGCCCTTCCACTCAGCTGCGGCAAGGGATGCTCACCCCACCGCCCATCTCGGCGAGGCTCTCAATCGCAAGGGACTGGAACGGGAGGCTGCCGACCTGGCAGAGCAGTGGCAGGCCGGGGTGCTCTTTGCTCAGGATGGCCAGATCGACAATCGCCGGCAGTTGATGCGCGCCCTTGAGAAGGCCTGCGTCAACTTCGGCGTGAAATTTCAGGAGGGCATCGAGGTTCTCGATCTGCTGCAGCAGAACAAGACTTTTGTTGGCGTGCGGGTCCGCAATGCGGAGGGGGAGCTGTGCACGCTGCAGGCCGATCAGGCTGTGCTCTGCACTGGTGCCTGGAGCAGCAAACTGCTGCCGGAACTGCCGATCTTTCCTGTCAAAGGTCAGATGATGTCGCTGCAGGGTCCCAGAGATGCTCTGCAGCGGGTGATTTTCGGCCCCGGCACCTATCTCGTCCCCAGAGAAGACGGCCTGATCGTCGTTGGCGCCACAAGCGAACCGGAGGCGGACTTCAGAGAGGGGCTTACACCCTTCGGCCAGCGCGAGTTGCAGCAGGGCGTCGCCAGCCTCCTGCCAGCAGCAGGTCAATGGCCACCGATGGAACGCTGGTGGGGCTTTCGCCCCTGCACACCGGATGAGGGGCCTCTGCTCGGCCCCAGTGCGCTGGCGGGGCTATGGCTGGCCTGCGGCCACCACCGCAACGGCGTTCTACTGGCTGCGCTCACGGCGGATCTGCTGGCGGCAGCAGTGATCGGCAAGCCACTCAGCAGCAGCGACGCAGAGCTGCTCAATGCATTCCGCAGTGATCGGTTTGAACCTTGATGATGCTGAGAAATATCGATGCCTGAGCGATGAATTGCGCGTCCATGCACAGGCACAAAAGCTGACGAAAGAGGTCAACATCTGCACGATGGTGACCTCTGCAAATCACGATCCCTTGATCAGCGAATCGAGATCAGGCCTCAACACGCCATTCCTGATCAGAAGGGCTCCAGTCATTCAGTTCAGAAGGCTGGAACCACAAACCGATTTCAAATTGAGCGGTTTCGGCAGCATCGGAGCCGTGAATCACATTGCGACCGATGTTCACGGCCAGATCCCCACGAATGCTGCCCGGGTCCGCCTCAAGGGGCTTCGTGGCACCGATCAGCTTGCGTGCACTGGCGATCACACCGTCACCCTCCCAGACCATCGCCACAACAGGACCTGAAGTGATGAAGTTCACCAGACCGGCAAAAAAGGGGCGTTCGCGATGCACCCCATAGTGCTGCTCAGCCAGTTCACGGCTAGGGGTGAGCTGTTTCAAGCCAACCAGCTTGAAGCCCTTGCGCTCAAATCGACCAAGGATTTCAGCCACGAGACCACGCTGGACGCCGTCAGGCTTGATGGCGACAAAAGTACGTTCAGTGGCCATGAATCATTCAGACAAATCGGCGCCATCGTCTTCGGCTACCCACCCGATTGGCAAGCACCTCCCAGGATCCTTGTGCATGAAGGTCCTGCTGCATGTCGTTCAGAAAGAGGCATGATTCAAGCGGTGGCAATGGATCAGCCATGGTCAGAACAATCGACCGAGCCCGACTGATGGGCTGGATCAGCCGCCTGACGCCCTATGCCATTGCAGTGCTGGTCACCGGCATCCTCTGGCAGAGCAGGCTGGCGGAATCCCTTGATCTGATCCTCTACGACTTCATCAGCGAGATCCGTCCCCATCCCTCAGGAGAAGACGATCCGATCACGATCATCACGATCAGCGAATCAGATATCAATGCATACGGCTGGCCGATTGATGACAGGCTGATCTGTAACGCGATCACAAAGCTCAGTCAGGCTGAGGTGAGCGCCATCGGTCTTGATCTCTACAGAAACCGTGGTGTGGGGGTTGATCAGGCATGCCTGAGAACTCTGACCCAGAGCATCCCTGAACTGGTCACGATCTTCAACATTGCCGACGATATCGGCCACCTGCCTGGGAGCCCACCGGAACAACGGGCCTTCAACGATCTTGTCCTCGACAACGACGGTGTGATTCGCCGGGATCTTGTCCATGTCGGAGGACAGGACAGCGCAACTCTTAGCTTTCCTCTACGGCTGGTCTCGATCAGTGAAAGCCGTCCTGAACTGCCGCAATTGATCGAATCGGGAGCCTTGTTCACAACGCTCAGCTCCGGGTCCGGTGGATATCAGGACGTTGATGCAGCCGGATATCAGCAAATGCTTCCCTATCGCCAACCAGGCAACTTCAAACAGCATGGGCTCCAGGACCTGCTCAATGGAGAGGTTCCCCTAGCCGACCTGCAGGATCGCATCGTGCTGATAGGCAGCACGGCCCCGTCGTTGCGCGATCAGTTTGAAGTGCCCCACAGCAGATTCCGACCCGGGGAAAGTGAATACCTGATGCCTGGAGTGGAGGTGCATGCGCATCGGGTTGCCAGCTTGCTTGACCTCAGCCGGGGAAATCACAGCTGGCTGATCAAAACCTCAGCAAGCTGGGGGGACAGTGTTCTCCTGCTGTCGGCCATTGCCGGGGGACTGCTGCTTGGCGAAGCCATGCCCTCCCTCAAGCGGGGCTCAATGCTGGCAGGGAGTTTTGCCTTGATCGCGTTTCTCATCGGCACGGGATTGCTGTGGAGTCGCATCTGGATTGGACTGGTGCTCCCCACCAGCACGCTGTTGATCTGGGCGGGAGCAGGTTTCGTGCGTCGCGGGGCCGCCAGCCAGCAACAACGTCAACAGATTCAGAGATTGCTGGGCCAGACCACCTCCCCAGCCGTGGCCTCCCAGCTCTGGGCGATGCGCGATGACCTTCTCAGTGACGGCCGGTTTGAAGGTCGCCAGATCCCCGTCACCGTGATGTTCAGCGACACCTGCGAATTCACCAAACTGTCCGAACACATGCGTCCTGCGGATCTGCTGGCCTGGCTGAACCGCGGCCTGGCCTGCTTCATCCCGGCGATCACCGAGCGGGGCGGCATGGTGAACAAGTTCACAGGCGATGGCTTCCTTGCCGTTTTCGGCGCGCCGGTGGGTCAGAGCCCTGAGCAGGATGCGGCGGCAGCCATCGACTCCGCCCTGGCCATTCAGCAGGACCTGAGCAGGCTGAATGAGCAATTAAGCAAGGAGGGCTCCCCTGTGATGCGTCTGCGCATCGGCATCCACAGTGGTGATGTTCTGGCTGGCTCCATGGGCAGTCGTGAACGCCTGGAGTATGCAGTGATCGGAGACACCGTTAACTGTGCCTCCCGTCTTGAGAGCGTTGACAAAGCTCGCCGCAACAACGATTGCAGAGTCCTGGTGTCTTCCACCACCCGAGACATGCTTGATCCTGAGCAAACGCGGCAATGGGAATGCTGGGGTTCAATCAACGTCAAAGGACGGGAACAACCTCTGCAGATCTGGGAACTACTCGGCGGCACGATCTGCCAAGCCGCTAACAACGCACAGGCAACTGAACAGGCCAATCAGACGTGACGATGTCAGTCAGCTGAAAACGAGCAGCCACCTCACTTAGGGCGACGCTTGAACCACATAATTTCGACAGCCAGGACAGATCAGCAGCCACAGACTGGTCCACACCAGAGGGTTCTGAGAGCAGAAGCGTCAAGGCGGGAGGCGCTTCCGCCTGGGCGAAATCAAGAAGACCGTCCCCTGAGGCAGCAGCTTCCTGACAATTGAATGCAGACTCCCAGATCAGAGGCTCATTCAAAGAAGGGGAATGGAACAGATAGATGCCGGCCGCCCCTGCCGGAAGGGTTTGCTGCTTGACCATGGATCCAACGGTTGGCTGGAGGCCATCAACCCGATAGTCACGGAAACTCACAGCAATGGAACGAGGGTTCCTGGCGGGACCCTCAAGCAGAGCAACACGTCTGGAAGACCCAGGCGCATAGGTGCTGGAAGGCGGCACCAGATGCACAAGCAGGCGAGATGCACACTCAGCTCTGGTTCCTCCGCCGACACGGCGGCCCGGGAATGTGTTGCGTAGACGGGCCTGATCTGAACTCTGCTGAGCACTTACACCAGCAATAGGCAGCCCCAGGCTGCTCACCACCACCAAGCAGCTCAACAGCAGCCGACTCAAAACAGACAGCGGGAAAGGCATGGTTAGCTCGTCTGCAGGAGTGACTTTGCATCAGCTTGGCTGTTTGCCAAGGCATTAACAACACAATGTGATCAGGGTCTGCACCCATTCATGGGAGCTAATGCTCAAGCCATGGCATCAGAAATCATGGCGCAGAGTTCACCAAGGTGAACCCAGCAATTCAATCCCAGCCCAGAAGAAAGGATTTTGAAGACCGTTGTGCATCCGTCGTTGTTGTGTTGACGAAAGTCCTGTCAACAATGAGGTGCCATCCACGCCGATCACCTGATCTCCTTCAAGCCTGACAAGATTGTCAATAAAAGCGCGCCTGGTGAATTGCAAAGCTTCCGCTTTCGGGATCCCCTGTTCGAGATAGCGATACATCTGCACAAAATAAGCGGATGTGACAACATCATCGACATACCAAAGTGTGCCCACGGCACTGCGTGCACCAGCCTGCAATGCCAGCCCTGTAAAGCCAAGTTCAGTCTCAGGGTCACCCAGTGCCGTGCGGCAGGCACTGAACACAACCAGATCAAGGGGAGCACCCTGACGCGCCTGGCGCAAGCCGGCCAGCTTGGTCATCGAGATGGGACCAACGCCTGAATGAAGCTGGGATTCGGCCGGACCACCACTCTTGAATTCAGCATGAGTGGCGACATGAAGCCGGTTGTATTGGGATTCACCACCCTTGACCAGCAATGTGGAAGGCGTGAAATCCTTATTGAGGTACTGATCCTTCTGATCAGCTCTACCGACATTGGCCAGCTCCTGGGGAACGAGCGGCAACGCGGCAAGACCATCAAATTCGGAGGCCCCAAGAGCGAGCAGACGCGAACCAGTTGTTGTTGATGAGGTTTTGAGATCCGTCAACGCCAATGAAGGCGTGATCGCAAAGGCATAGCGATCTCCGAAGTAACGCTGCCCATCACTGAGAGCCGCAAAGGGCACCGCCTGCAGGCCTCGATCGGCTGCGATCAGCAAGGTACTGACCTGATGCTTCTCCAGTGATGGGGTGATACTGCCAAAGAGCAGCTGATGAAGACTGCGGGAGGGGGAGGCTGGATCCGTCAGATCAAGACGATCCTGCCGGGAGAGCTGCCTGAACAAATCTCTGAGCTGCATCGAGAAGTTCTGCATCGACACCTCAACACGTTGACCTTCAACCTCTCCCTGGGAGGGGATCAAGGTGAGATCCAGGAAAGCATCTGTTTCTGCAGAGGTTGTTTTTCCTTCTGCAGGTGTGAAGCGCAAATACAAAACCGCAGGATTGTATTCAGCTGGCCGGAAGGCAGGGATCGTCATCGCGCGCGGGATGCCGGCTTGATTCGATGCAATCAGCCATGGGGAGGCCATACCCAGCCCATCAAGCGGAGAACCAGGGCTGTTGTCACTCCGATCACCTCCTTTTAAAGACCCTCGGTAGCGTTCTTTTACCTGCTGCATTCGCTGCTGCAACTGAGCAGGTGAGGGCGTCACTGCTCCAAACAGATCAGGCAGATTCAGAGTCTTCACTGTTCGAGCGGTTGCAGCCTGATCTGCACCTGAAAAACGCTGCGTCGCCTCTGTGGAGCCCACAGCACTCACCGGGTTCATTGCCGAAGGAGCTGCTGAACCTGAATCCTTGGATGAAGCCTTGGCCTGGCGAGAAGTATCCCCGGCAGCAGTATCTGCAGGCTGATCGGATGTCTGTCCATCAGCATCACTTGAGGAATAGTCAAATGATTCGTCCAATGAGAGATCCACCTGCACACCACGATCTTCAATGGTTTGGGGAGCTGATTGTTCAGAGCCTTGCAAAGAGTCTTGTTCCGATGAATCAACTGTTGACTCAGTTGGTGTTCCAATTTGATCAGCTCCTTGCAGCGCTGATACCTCCTGATCGGATAACAGAGCAAAGCCGGGAATTTCATTGAGAACAGGTGCATCAACAACAGTCACAACAACCTCTTCACGGCGCTTCTGATCAGAGCTTGATTCGGCTGAGACAGCTGGAGAATCTTGTGCCCCAGATTGAGGCTCAGGTTGAGGTTGAGGTTGAGGTTGAGGTGAATTGCATCTGTTGCT
>MPLX02304432.1_pt1 | contig 18421 bp, 10 predicted proteins | sample 1617341 | NCBI WGS metagenome assembly MPLX02 (sample SAMN05944804, study PRJNA350692) | marine metagenome | biome: marine; feature: ODZ; material: water; isolation source: 120 m water sample filtered on 0.2 um supor filter | place: Pacific Ocean | collected 2012-04-08 | depth 120m m | reverse complement strand
GGCGGTTTCTTCCCATTGGATGGCTGTGCTGAGCTGACCTTCCTCTCAGGAGGGTTGCGCCCCTCTTCGAGGCAGTAGAGAAAACGCATCCCTCGCAGGAACAACTGTTTCCCTGCGAGTGTCGGCGAGGCGTGAAATTTGTCGTCCAGTTGGTTGGTGGCGAGAACCTTCATTTCCCGTCCCTGCTTCAGGACGAGAACGGCGCCCTTCCGATCCGTCATGTAGATGCGACCCGCGGCCCCCACCGGCGATGAGTAAATGTCGCCGAGACCGGGAAGCCGAACCCGCTCAATGACCCGGCTGCCATCCTTGGCATCGAGGCAGGTCATGATGTTCTGGTTGGATTGGGTGATGTAGAGGAGCCCATCGTAGAGGATGGGCGATGGCACATAGGGCGTGCCCCGCTCGACTTTCCAGAGGATGGAGTCCGTGACGTCACCTTTTCCTGTGATCGGGATGGCGAGAAGGGAATACCCCTGGTAGCCGCTCATGCAGTAGACGACTTTGCCGTCAACGATCGGGGAAGGGATGCAGTTGCCGGTCAGGCCTTCCGCTTCCCAGATGATCTCGCCCGTGTTGAGGTTGTAACTGCGAACCTTCCTGGAGGCAGTGGTGATCACCTGGGTCGCCCCATTGTATTCCGCGATGGCTGGGGTCGCCCACGCGTTCTTCTCGTCCCGATCCTTCTTCCAAAGCGTCTTCCCGTTCCCGGCGTCCAGGACCTCGATGGTGGATTGCCCGGCGTGATCCCGAACGACGACGATCTTCCCGTCATGCACAACCGGCGAACTCCCCTCACCCAGGCTCGCACCCATTTTCGCCGGTCCAAGATCGCGATTCCAGAGCTTCTTTCCATCGAGACCATAAGCGAACATCCCGGCCGATCCGAACCAGCAGTAGATCCGCTCCCCATCGCAGATGGGCGAGGCCGAGGCGAAGCTGGCGTCCCGGTGATGCCCCTCGTGCGGAACGAGAGTCTTCGCCACGTCCCGCCAAAGCTCCTTTCCTGACTTCCGGTCAAGGCAGAGAACGATCATCTGATAGCCGGTGTTGGGATGCTTGATCCCAAAGACCCTTTCCGGCTGATCCTCCGGCTTCGGCCGGGAAGGATCGACCCGGCCGGTGTTGACGGCGGTGGCCACGAAGACTCGATCGCCCCACACAATAGGGCTGGAGGTGCCGTGGCCTTCGATCGCCACTTTCCAAGCAACGTTTTTCTCCTCGCTCCACTCCAGCGGTGGCTGCGCTGTGCGGGAGACGCCGTTGTTCTCGGGGCCGCGCCACTGGTGCCAATTCTGCCCGACTGAATGGCGGGCAGGCTGCGCCCCAACAGAAGAAGCAGATACTACATAGAGAAGAGTCAGAAAAAGGAGCCTCATGATTTTCCTTCGTTAGGTGAGTGTATACATTGGCGCCCCTCTGCCAGACCTCAACGGGTGACCAGGGCGTGGGTTGAGAAAAGGTGAACGGCCACGAGAGGCAAAAAACCCATTAAAGCCCCCCGGTGGCCGTCCACTTTGGAAATCTGTAGATGGGCAAATTCAGCAGCAGGATCCATGACAGCTCTCTGACTATCTTCCTCGCGAATCTCCCAAATTCGGAAATTTTTTTACGGCTGGTGCTCAGTTCCCCGAAAACAGGGGCAGCAGGTCAGCCCCCCCTGAGGGTGGCGGGGAATCTGTCGATCCTGATCGCCGGGCACTGAGGAATTCCCGGAAGAGCTTTCATCAGCCCACCTCCCAAGGAGGATCAGGCCCTACAGGAGGGCATCCAGGATCAGATTGACGGATTCGATGATCCTCTGTTCCCGGGGGCGCAGGTCGGGTTCGAAGCTCTTACCGGTGAGGTGCTGCAGTCCCTGGATGTAGCGCACCGCAATTTCATTCGCCTGTTCCTGGGAGAACTGCTGTCCTTTCTCCTTCACCATCCCGCGGGCGAACTCCTTGGAAAAGGACACCGGCTTGCCATCGCGGGTCAGGAGATCTCCCTCCTCATCCACCTTCCAGAAACGGGAGGAATCCATGGTGTAAAGCTCGTCGGCGGCAACAATCTCTCCGTCCGCGTTGATCCCGTGCTCGGTCTTGGTGTCCACCAGCACCATCCCCTTCTCTGCAAGATATTGGGATACGATCCCAAAGGCCATCAGGGAGGAATTACGGATCTGGGCATACTGACCAGCGCTGCAGATACCATTTTCGATCAGATACGCTGCGTCGATGGTACGATCCTCTGCTTCTTTCGTGCTCGGGGTATCCATCAGGTAGGGAAGCAACCCGTTGGGTTGGAGCTCAGCCACGGTAAGTTCGTGACCTGCATACTGCATGGTGGTCTGGCCCTCGTCCCTGGCTGCGATCCAGTGCTGGTAGAGCGAGGTGGAGGTCGAACTCTCTGCCATGTAGAGGCGCAACACATTCTCGAGTTTCACGAGATTGAGATTCTCGGCAGGAATCACCGTTGAGACAGGAGACAAACCATCGACCTCGAACTGGGACGACCCGAGCACCGGTTGGACAAGGCGGAGCATGTGATCGTGGTTAAAGGCCAGGACCTGGTCCTTGAAAGGAATGGCACCCCGGTTGACGTCGTGGGTAGAGATCCGGTTGTTGCGGAACATGAGGCGAATCGACCTGCCGGAGGCAGTCTTCAGCGCCTCGCCAAAAACAGAATCGGACACTTTGCCCTCGAGCACGGTAGTACCATTCAGTCGAGGAAGCTCGCCATCCTCGATTAGCTGCCCGATTGGACGGCCCTCATTCACCGCGGCTCCATGAGTCGCTACCAGTTCAAGAATCTCCTGTTCGTTCAGCATTGGTTGGATGTGTTGGTCGCACTTGCTACTACCAGATCCAGTCGGAGGGTAGTCGAAATTTCTGGGCAGCCCCTGACGGGGCCAATTGCCTGAAAAATCCTCTCGGATGTTTTTGTCTCCGGTTACTTCCCGGCTGGCCCGATCCGTCGACTGCGGATCTTCGGACAGATCTCCTTGCCGTCGGTCAGGTCGGGTTTCGCCGCGATTCCAAGCTGCGAGGGGGATTTCCCGACCCACCGGCTTTCACGGCCCTTGACGTCGATGCGCCCGATGGCCGGATCGATCGTGAGAGTGGCAAAGAGGCTGTCGCGGTAGGGGCAGGTGTACTCGACCCAGCGAAACTTGGAATGAACCTCAGCCGGGTAGCTCTTGTTGCGGTAGGAGCCGCCCACCCATTTATAGGAGGCTGAGTTGAGGTGCAGGTAGGAAATCCTGCCCGCGCGGGCCACGTGGTCGATGTGGGTGTGCCCGTTCACCGCCAGCAGGACCTTGTCGGCGGCTGCGTTCAGCAGCGCCTGAACCTCTCCCGCGTTATCAATACCCGAAGGACCCGCCAGGGGCTGGTGACTGATGACAAGAATCGGGCCCTTGAGGGTTTCCAGCTGTTTCGCAAGCCAGGCAAGCTGTTCCTCCCCGATATGCGCAGGATAACCGCCCTTGTGGTTCTTCGGTTTCTCGTTTGCATCAAGGACAATCAGGTCCAGACCGTTCACGTTCTCGGTGTAGTAGCGCCCCTTCATGCCCCAGAGCCTGGCGACCTCCTCGAAGGAGTGCCCATCATCGATTTCGTGGTTTCCGAGAACATGCAGGGTCCTGGGATGGGCCTTTTCAAAGGCCTTGCTTACTGCCTCGTTTTTCTTTGTCGGATAGGCGAAGTCGCCGAGCTGTAGAAGAGCGTCGGGCTTTTCCTCCTTCATGGCATCAAGGAAGGCCTTCAGTCGCGCCGGGCCATCATGCATCACGTCCTGGTGCAGGTCGGCAATCATGCCGAGCTTGATGGGGTTTTTGATTTTCGCCAGAGCAGCCATGACCTGACGGGGCAGAATGATCGAGGTCGCCACCACGCCAGTGGCGTGGAAGAAATCACGTCTTGATGAGATGAGTTTTTTCTTCATCAATTTTCTGGGAAGGTGTCTTTACCTTACACGCCTTATTTAAGGATGCACTCCGGATTCGGCAACTTCGGAACCGGGGCCTTGGTATTCTTTTGCCAGGCATCCATCTCCGCGCGCAACCGGGCGGCGCGGTCCGGCATTTCCTTTGCCAGGTTCTTCCTCTCGCCCGGGTCCTCCTTGAGGTTGTAGAGGGCGATGGAGTCGTCCTCGTGGAACTCGATGAGTTTCCACTGATCGTGCAGCAAGCTGGTGGAGGGGAATCCACGCCAGGAGTAGGTTTTTCCACGAGGCAATCGAATGTCCAGGCCCCTTCCCTGCAGATACAGGGGGTAGTGCCAGAAGATGCTGCGCTCCGCGATGTTGTCGCCCCGCAACAGGGGAGAAATGTCGACGCCGTCGATTGGTTGCTTGGCGGGTAATTCACCACCGGCCAGCGACGAAAAGGTGGGGAGAAAGTCGACGCTGGTGATCGGGGTCTCGCAAGTCGTTTCGGGCTTGATTTTTCCGGTCCAGCGCATGCAGGTGGCAACCCGCACGCCGGCCTCGAAGAGTGATCCCTTCTGCCCACGCAGAGGGGCAAGCTGGGAAACCTTGGGCAATCCCCCATTGTCGCTGCTGAAGACGATCAGGGTGCTCTCCGCGAGCTTGAGTTCATCGACCTTGTCCGCCACCCGCCCAACGGATCGATCGACGGCCTCGATCATGGCCGCATAGACAGGGTTGAAGCGCGCACGCGCACTTGCCGGGAGAGCAGCCAGTTTCTCCTTATAGCGCTCCGTGACCTCCTTGCGGGCCCGGTGCGGGCCGTGGACGTCCCAGTGCGTGAGGTAAAGAAAGAAAGGACCATCGCGGTTTTTCTCGATGAACTGCAAGGCGCGGTCCGTCATTTGTTCGGCCACGTCCACGTTGCCGTAGAACTTGCCCCCGGGGCCGCCTTTACCGTTGGCCGTGCTGAGGTGAAAGCCCTGGACGTCCTCGCCCAAGTGCCACTTGCCAATCCTCGCTGTTCGGTAGCCCGCCTTGCCGAGCACTTCCGGAATACAAACGAAGGAGGGATCGAGCGAGTTGTTGATGGGAAACTGGGCCGCGGCCTTCTTTTTCAATGCCTGGTCCTTTCGTTCCCTTGCCGGTACCAGCAGGCGCATGTATTTGGGATTCCCCTTGGACACGCCACCCGGAGTGTAGATCTGGTGGCGGGGCGTATAGGTGCCCGACATCAGGCAGGCCCGGGTGGGGGCGCAGTTCGGGCCACCGGAGTAGGCTGAGGTGAACTTCATGCCCTGCCTGGCGAGGCGGTCGATATTGGGCGTCTCGAAGAATTCGCACCCCATGAACCCGACGTCCTTCCAGCCGAGGACATCAGCGAGGATGAAGATGAGGTTGGGTTGCCTGATCTTTTGAGCATGCGATTCGGCTAGCAGGAAACCAGCGAGAAAGAATGCGAACAGAGTGCGAATATTCATCAGCGCCTTTTATTTATCCCGGGTTTATTTCCGACCTGCACGGCGTTGACGTTCGGATCTGGTCTTGAACTCGGGGGCGGCTTTCCGGGGCAGCCAGCGGGAGAGTTCCTTGATGACCGCTTGGTGGGCCGGATCCTTTGCGAGGTTGTGGAATTCGTCGGAGTCGGTTCGATGATCATAGAGCTCCTTGGCGTCGTCCTCATAGACAATCAGCCGCCAATCCCGGGAACGAATCGAGTGATTGCCAAAATACGAAGAGGTGATCGCCGGCCGGTCTCTCTGCATCGTCGGATCGCTGAGTTGAGGACCCAGGGAAAGCCCCTCGAGGTGGGGGTTTTCCGGCAGCTCGGACAGCTCGATCAGCGTCGGGTAGATGTCGAGCAGGCTGGCAGGCTCCGGGCACGATTCACCGGGCTTGATCCCAGGCCCGGCAAAGAGGAGCGGAACCCGCGTGGACTCCTCCCACAGGGTGCGCTTGGCCCAATGGTCTTTTTCGCCGAGGTGAAATCCGTGATCGCTCCACAGCACGATCAGGGTCTTCCCGGCGTGGGGACTTGATTTCAGGGCATCCAGGACGATGCCCACGCAATGATCGACAAAACTGATGGATGCCAGGTAGGCCTGCGTCAGGCTTCGCTGCTTGCCGTGCTCGACTACCTGGGCATGGGTCGGCGCCACTGCATAGTTGTTGATGCCGAGGAAGTTCTCTGGAACATCGCTGAGATCTGATTTCGGAGTCCGTGGCAACGTCAACGATTCGGCATCGTAGAGGTCAAACCACCTGGGTGGAACAAAGAGAGGAACATGGGGGCGATAGAAGCCAATCGACATGAAGAATGGTTGTTCATAATCCTCCTGGAGCGCTGCGGCCGCTTTCTTCGCCAGCTGGACGTCAGCCATCTCGGCGTCCTTTTCCGGATACGCCCCCCAATCCCACGCACCGCTCCACTCAGAGGGACGGCTCATCAGTTTGCCGGGCCTGGGACTTCGCTTGCGGCCGAGAGACCGGTCAATCGCGCCCGCTAACCTCCCACTGAAACCGTGGTGCAGCACCTTTCCCCCTGACAGGGTGTAATAGCCATTGTCCTTGAAGTATTGCTGAATGGTGGGGACCTCGGCGAGGGCAGGCAGTTCCTCATATCTGGGACCGAGTTCGTAACTGCCGTGGGTCGTTGCCGCGACGCCCGACATCACGCTCGCCCGCGAGGCCGAACAGACCGGAACAGCGCAATGAGCGTTGGAGAAATTTCGACCCCGCTTTGCCAGGGCATCCATGTGAGGAGTGACCGCCTGGGGATGGCCCCCGAGAAAACCGGTCCAGTCATTGAGATCGTCGATGCTGATCAACAGGACGTTGGGACGTTCAACTGCGCAGGCGGCACTGGCGAAAACCAGGAAAAGGACTGACCGGAACGCAGAAGGTGTCATTTGGCTGTTAAGATGGATAAACGCCATTAACCCTTGAGCCAATCCATGTCCTCCTGGCTGCTCCCAAAGCTGCCCAGGTCGACATTGTGCTTGTGCAGCAGTTCCAGGTAGAGGTTGCAGAGCGGAGTAGGTTTCTCGAGCACGGTATGGGTCTGGTGCCGGTAGCCACCACCCGCCACGATCATGGGCAGGTTGTTGCAGGTGTGGTTGGAGGAGTCCCCGAAGTTGCTGCCCATCACCACGGTAGTGTGATCGAGCAGAGTCCCCCCCTCTTCCTTGATCTGGTCCATCTCAAAAAGGAAACGGTCAAAATGCCTGAGGGTGTCGATCTCGATCCGGCTTAGCCTGGCAATCATCTCCGGCTTGCCACCATGGTGAGACAGGGTATGCCACCCCCCGGTGGCTCCGGGCACCTTGATGGCACCGTAGATCCAGTCCATGGAGAGGGTCATGACCCGGGTCGAATCGGTCTGGAAAGCCAGTTTCGCCAACTCGAAAAGATTCCTGACCTTGGTGGAGAAGGCGAATTCCCTGTCGCTGCTCAGGGATTTTGCAACCTTGGGCTTCTCGGTGTTCAACCAGAACTTCTCATGGTTCAACTGGGTTTCCAGTTCCGCGATCACCGCCTGATAACCGTCCAGCTTGCCTGACTTTGCACCACGCTTGCGGAGCTGGACCAGGTCGCGACGAAGGCAGTCCAGGACATCCTGATCATTCCTGAGTTGCTGCTTTTTCGATTGCAGATCCTCTTCCTCAAAAAGCACCTCAAAGATCTTTTCCTCATCGTGCATCGGGGGAACAGCAGAACCACGATCATTCCAGGAACATCCCCAGCCCCGGTCGTAGATGCTGAAATGAAGAGAAGGAAACCGGGTGTCTCCCCCCATCTGCCGGGCCAGCACCTGATCCAGGGAAGCGCCGTTCACAAAGTTGGAGGATTCCGGGCTCGGAGTTCCCGTGAGGAACGACTTTTCCGAGTCGTGATTACTGGTCTCCATGCCAGGATGAAAGAGGTTCTGGAAAACCGTCATTTTCTCCTTCGTCTTCATGCCCTTGAGATACTCGGACGTTGCAAGTTCTCCCTGCTTCCGGGGAAAGAAGTAGGGTTCATGGAACCCCAGGCAACTGCAGATGAAAATGATCCGTTTCGGGGGCGGCTTCTTCCTGGACTCAGCGCGCAGGCTCAGCGAACTCACCGCCAGGGGGAGAGCCGCGCCGACCTTGAGGAACTCTTTTCTGCTGATCCTTCTCATTCCTGCTCTCCTGTCAGTGAATAGACCAGCACCTTTCTCATCAAGTCCTTCATGCGGCATTCCTGTGCAATCTCCGGAATCATGAGGAAGAGGTGCAGTCGCTGTTTCAGGCTCGGCCGGTAGCCATTGGCGTATTCGAAGAACTTCTTGGTGAAATTATAGGCAACCTTCTTATGGTCGGACAACAGGATCTTCTTGAGCCCGAACACATCCTCGAACCCGGTCTTGCCGAGCTCTCCCGACGCATCCACCTCTCCAGCCAGGTGGTAGTAACCCTGCACCCGGAACTGGAAGGTTCCGCGGTGAGGGTTCTGCACCCGGTACTTCGTTCGCCACTGCCCCGTGGCATCAAAATTCTCAAGGGCGAACCCGTAGGGATCAATGCCCTTGTGGCAGGCATAACAGGCCTTGTTCTTCTTGTGTGCCTCAATCTGTTCCCGCAGCGAGGTCGCCCTGCTGACATCCGGCTCAATCTCCTTCACGTTCTCCGGGGGAGGAGAAAGGGTGACCCCTGCGATATTCTTGGAAATCCATGCCCCGCGAAGGATGGGAGAGGTATCAAAACCATCCGCCGTGACCTTCAATACACTGCCCATGGTCAACAACCCTCCTCGCGGAACCCCGGGTCCGAATGAAACCCTGCGCATCCGTTGCCCGATCACGCCCTCGATGCCATAGTGCCGGGCCAGCCTCTGGTTCAGGAACGAGAAATCAGAATCAATCAAGTGATCCACGGGCAGATTCTCCTGAATCAGATGATTGAGGTAGGATTCGGTCTCAATCGGCAGGTAATGATTCAGCAGGTCGTCATATAAGGGATAAAGCTTGAGAGATGGGCTTACCTTGTTGAACGAGCGCAGGTTGAGCCACTGGTCGCAGAACGAATGGATCATGCGTCCGCTCCTGCCGTCCTCCAGCATCCGGTCGATCTGCTCCTCAAGCGTCTTTCCGGAGAGCTCGTCCGGTTTTGCGAGACCGAGGAGTTCCTCGTCAGGAACCGAAAGCCAGAGGATCCGGGAAAGATTCGCCGCCACCGCGTAGGATCGGTTTTCATGCTCTCCCGGAGCCATCAGGAACCGGTGAGAACAGACAATCGCCTTCAACCCGGCCCTGGCCGCCCTGACGAAATCGCCCTGCCGCTCCAGGGCGTTGATACTCAGCTGATAGTAGGGAGCCAGCTCCTCTTCGGACAGCCTCGCCGAGAAGGCCTTCCCGGCAAAACCCCTGATCACCTTTCTCAGGTCCCCGGGCGAAACCGGGGAAACCGAGACCCGGGTGGTGGAAACCGTCGCTGGCAGTGCGGTCAACACGTCCAGCTTCCCGATGGAAGCGAGGGACTTGCCGTCCAGGGAAACGGCGTCGGTCACCAGGAACCTGATGAAGCGTTTGGCGGTTTTCCGGGGAAACAGGATTGACTGCTCATTTGCCAATCCGACCTCAAGCTCCCCTTCCATGATCGGGTCTCCCCAGGACTTTCCATCATCGGAGAGTTGGATGGAATATCCCTTCACCTGGCCATTGCCGTTGCCTCCGGACCAGGTGGCGTAGGCGAGGCCTTCGATTTCCCTGCCCGCCGGATTTTCGATGATGACGTAATGGGGGGGCTCGGCAACGGTCGGCTTGAATCTCGTATGCCAGAAGGTCCGGTTCGAACCATCCTGCATCTTTTCCTTTGCCATTCCCTCCTGGAAACTACTGACCGAAATACCTCCTCCGATGGCCTTCAATTTCGTTTCCACCACCAATGCGTTTATCGCCTCCCGGGGAGCCGCCTTGATGGGAAGGCCTGCGAAGACCTTGCGGTAGGAATCCGGCGGCCACTGGTCGAGAAGGGGGCCGCGAACCTTCAACTGCCTGATATAAACTCCCGCGTCTCCCTCCCGCTTTCTGAAGGTGTGCCTGGAATAGCAGTGCACCGAAACGTTCTCACCAGGATGCAGGAAGGCCCGCACGGTGTGGGGCTTCACCTCCCGGTTGCCCAGCGAGATGACATCCAGCAACCGTTGCGGCTGGGGTCGGTCATCCGCATAATAGTACTTTCCCGCAAAAACCTCGATGCTGACGTCCTCCTTGAAGTCCCCCAGTTTCATCGCGTCAAAAGTCAATTCGTACCACCCTTTTTCGGGAGGATCGAAGTTGTCATAGAAGAAGGAATAACTGTTGCCGTTGTTTGCCCGGGTCCAGGAGAAGAGAAGGCCCTCCCGGTATTTCCGGGTGTAGATATTGTAGGTTGCGTGACTGTCCCTGATCTTGCTCGTCACCCAGACCCGCTCCGGGGCAAAGCCCTCCTCCGGCAAGGCAAATTCGAGCATTTCATCTCCTGCCGAAAAGTAGGAAGCCAGCATTTCCTTCGTCAGCAGAACCCTTCGGTCCGAATCAAAGTCGTGGGTGCCGCGGTCCTCGGGAATCACTCCAGTCAGATCCAGTTTTATGCCCAGCAAATCGTTGACCGAATGAACGAACTCATGCCGACTGATCCGCCGATAGGGTTTGGGGGACCTTTCGGTCTGGCGCCGGGACAACCAGTCGAGGACCACGCGCTTTTCCACCGCCGAGGGTTGCTTCTTGTTCCCGGGGGGCATTTTCCCGGTGATCAGGTTTTCGAACATGAGAGAACCGTCGAAGTCTCCCCTGTCCAATAATCCCACCATGTCAAAATCGCCCTTCTTCACCTCCCCGTCATGACAATCAAAGCAATACTGTTCAAAGACCTGCAGGGCCTCTTCTCCAACACTTTCCGCCTGGGAAGAAACCCCCGGGACCGTCAGGCCCAGGACCATCCCGATTCCATAAAGAAACACGCTCGCTCGTTCTGCCCGATGAACTTTCATCCTTACTGGTCCCCGGGGAATAACAGGATCCCATTGCCCGTCGTCTCTTCTGACCTCGCGAGCCCGGGCCATCCACCGCTGGACAGATGCTCCCTGACTCCCATGGTGCCAGCATAAGCGGCATCGACTCCTGATTGAAGGAATCTTTCCTCTCCTTGAACCGGTCCATGGCTTGTCACATCACTCAAAAGTTAGCTCACGCCTTCTGCTTGATTTCCCCGCAACCCGGGAAACGCCGCCTCCAGAATGGCTTTCCGGACAAATCCGCTCTCCCGATGAGCAGAGAAGAGACCCTCGCACGCTGAGAAGAAGAGAACGTCAATCGCTCCTCTCCCAATCCCCCAATAAAGCGTATCACGTCCTGACCCATCGCCCTTGGGGCGGATGATTCCACCTCCCTCCGCCACCATGGCAGTTATTCACAATTACTAACATTGCGAGTTCAGGCGGAAGCTGGAAAACTCCTTTGCACAGCCCGAACATTCAACCATCGGACCCGTTCCTGTTAAGCAAGATGGCGCATGAAAGGGCACCAGTTCCTGAGCTGATTTCAAAACACCAAAAGAAACAAAACCATGAGCATTTTAGTCGGAAGAAAAGCACCCGTTTTTACAACCCAAGCCGTTCTCCAGGATGGAGAAGTCGTCGGTGACTATGATTTCGGCGACGCCATCAATGGTAAGTACGCCGTGCTTTTCTTCTATCCACTGGATTTCACCTTTGTCTGTCCTTCAGAGATTCTCGCCATTGCCAACCGGACCGAGCACCTGCGGGAGGCGGGTTGCGAGGTTGTCGGCGTTTCGGTGGACTCCCACTGGAGCCACAACGCATGGCGCAACATGCCGGTGGATCAGGGTGGCATCGGCGCAGTACCCTTCACTCTTGCTGCAGACATGACCCGCGAGATCTCCACTGCTTACGGAATCCTCGCTGACTCGAGTGACTCCTACTACCCCATGGGCGTATCCATGCGCGCCACTTTCGTTATCGATCAGTCCGGCGTTGTTCGCTACCAGGTGGTGACCGATGAACCCCTCGGCCGCAACATGGATGACGTGGTTCGCATGGTCGAAGCCCTGCAGTTCTTCGAGAAGAACGGTCAGGTCTGTCCCGCCGGTTGGCAGAGTGGGGACGGCGGCATGATCAACACCCCCGATGGTGTAGCCAGCTATCTCTCCGAGAACGCAGACAAGCTGTAACCCCGGGACACAGATACTGCCCTCGCCGGGAACCGCGCCCTCGAACCTCAGCGGGGGTGAGCTGCGACCTGTTCGCAGCAATTGTCCCCCGCCCCGGCAGGCCCCATGATTATCATTCCCCGGGAAAAGGGGCATTCATGGAGGCGCTTCCTGGCCTTGGCACATCCAAAATGATTCGTGCCCCTTTCATCGCTCCGTGTATCGAGCGGATGGCGGCAGCGGGCGGAAATCGGGATCGTCTTTCCATTTCAGGTTTTTCTTGCCCCGGTGGGTGCCGAAGTAGGGGGCGTTGGCATCGACCCAGGTAACGATCCTGATAAGCTCCTCGCGGCTGAGATTCGCCCTGCAGGGTGCCTCCCGGATCCTTCTTACCAGCCTGCTCTGGTGCGATCCGAACGACATCGGTGGTTCCGGGACAAGATTCGACGCTCCATACCCGTCATTGAGATTAGCCACCAGCCCCTTGTTGATGAAGTTCTCATAAGACACATCATACAGCTTGGTCAGTTCCCCCGTAAGATCCAGGTCCCCCTTCGAGTTTTCACTGCCATGACACCCTATGCAATGCTTGTCCAGTATGGGCCTGATATCGACGGCATAGTGAACACTGCGTGGCCCACTATCGCCCGGTTGCGGACGTAGTGTTGCGGCCGGGTGCTTCAAGGCGAGCGGCTGGCCCGAGGCCTGACTGGGTGCGGTCTGGTGGTTCTGGTGACATCCTATGCAGGATCTCTTTTCTCCCGGCATGAGATTCACGAAGGTCTTCATGCGCTGAAGCTCCATGAAGTTCTCATCCAGCGCCTGGAAAAAGAGGTTCTTCTCCGCAGGTACCGTGAAGTAGGCCGAACCGTCTTCGTGCACGGTCGCGATCCCCAGGATCTTCTTGATGTTGACATCGCCCTTCAGACTCACCGCTGAAGCCTGGAGTCCCGCGCCGTCATTTTGCTTGTTCGATCGCCACCCGTCGTCCCAGGACGTTCCGATGGCGTCCATCACGCGCAGGTATTTCACCTTTCCACGCTCGATACCTGTCATTCCCTGGTAGACATCCTGCATGAACAGGGTCGCCAGACCCTGTTCGCCTGACGGGTAGGGAGAGTCCTCGATCACGGTCGGCGTGGGGCGGGGAATCAGCGGCATGGGCTGGAAGCAGGATATCTCCGGATCGCGATAGATCTCGGTTTTATTGCCCCACGCATCCAGCAGGTAGAGACCATACCCCTTCGGCTCGCGGTCTCTTGCAAACGGGTTATGGGCAACGAGAAAGAACTTCTCTGACAATGGATAAGGATCCTTGAAATAGCCGTAGGTCCGGCCGCTTGGATGCGGACTCATGGCCGGGTAGCCCAGTTCGGGTGTAATGTTCTTCATCGCGAGGTGTGACAGCCTGTCCAACTGGTTGTCGACCAGAATGACCGGACCGACGGATAACCCGCAATGGGGCGCGCCAACCGTGACGATCCTGTTGCTGCCGGGAATACTTCGGGCATTGATCATGCCCGCCGGGAGAACGACATCGTTCTTGTATACGAGGGAGGAGTGACTCCCATTCGGGCGCATGGACCACAGGCTCTGCACGTTGCCAAATCCCTTGTCGACGTATTCCCACCGCGTGTAGATGACCCGCCCGTCATCCATGACGCACGGGGACATCTCATTGATAGGACCGTTCGAGACACAGCGCAGATTCCCACCGTCGGCATCCATCACGTAGAGCGAGGTCACCGTGGAACCGAAGCAGAAGACCCGCCGCTTTGACCGGGTGGAGGCGAACATGATCCTGCCGCTGGGCAGGTAACAGGGGTCGCAATCCTCGAACCGGTAATTCCACCCGTTCTCCTTTATCAGAATGGCCTCTTCGGGATCATCAAACGTCAGCTGCCGCAGTTCCGTTCCGTCCGCCCTGAGTCCGGTTGAAGGGTCGAGGTCGATCTCGTAGAGACGGTAGCCCTCATCCTTTGATTTCTTGTAGGAGAAGAGAACCTTCTTGGCGTCAAACGACAGGTCGAAACGGCCGAACAGGCCGCCGTTCAGCTCCGGGACCAGCTCGGTGACCTTTCCATCGGGCTTCACCGGTGAGAGCACACACAGGTTCCCGCCCATGTTGCCGCTGCCATCCCAGTGGTCGCTGTAAATATGGCTGGAAGTCATGCTGATCCGCTTGACGAACAGCAGTCTTTCAAAGTCCAACAGGGGATGATCCCTCATCACGCGGTGACGAAGGGTGGACAGCGCCCGGCCCACTGCCTTCCTCTGTTCGGAAGGGACATTCCGCTTTCCTTCCTGCTCCCTGACCAGTCGGTCCAGGTTCTTGAGATTCTCCTGACCCCTCGGGAAATCCTGGCCGAAATCCGTGATCATGTCCTCAAGAGCCAGTCTTATCGTTGCGGTGTTGACATGGCCGGGCGCAAGAAAAGCGGTTCGATATTCCGGCGGCAGCCTGTTGATTTTTGCCATGTGCCCGGCGGAGGGCCATACCGCGAACGGTTCCTCGTCGACGTCCTGGTCCTTCTTCCTTTGGGGCGAGTAACCCGGGAGATCCATTTTCCAGTCCGGTGGAAGCTCTTTCGACGAGTCCAGCTTCAGGAAGGAGAGGTTACTGCTAGTAAATTGCTTTCTCAGGCCGGGTTTCCTAGAGGCTGAAGGCCCGGGGAAGGTGGGGGTGCAATTTTTTTCGATCGACATTCAAGGAATCATTGACACCCGCCTGAACCGGCTACCGGGGCGGTTTTTTGCGAAGCGTTTTCTGCCAAGCGGGATTGGCCTTCTTGTAATCCTGGAACGCTTGATGCTCTTCGAGTGAAATCTTGCCGTCGGCATTCTTGTCGATGTGCGGGAAGAGCCAATCATAGCCTGGTTTCTTCCGGTTCCAATCTTCAACGGAAGAGAATGCTTGGACGCGAGTCCGGACCGAACCGCCCCCAGTGGATTCACTGTTCTGCCAGCTTGGATCGAGACGAATCGGAATCTTCTTGTAGTCTTCGGGATTGTGTTTCCAGTAGATGGCATCCGGCCTCCAGGTCCTCCTGCTGTTCAGGCCATAGCCTGTCCCGTCCCACTCGGTTACAACGCCGGCCTTGCTCATGTCGGCGAGAACGGCCTCGACATCGAGCTGGTGAACGTTCTTGTCCGACTTGACGGCGTGGCTGGCCGCGATGCCCGCGGCTTCGCCCATCACGACATAAGACGACTCCATGCGAATCGACGACATGGCGATGTGCGATGCGGACATGCAGACGGAGACCAGCAGGTTGTCGCACTGGTCCTTCTTCGCAGTCAGGGCACGGTAGGGAATCTGGTAGGGTCCGGGGCTGACACGCATGAATACTTCGCCTTCCGAGGCAACCTTGCCTTCATGAGCAATCAGCCTCGGTGGATAGATGTCGACGGCATAGTATGCCAGCCCGATGGAATCCTGGATTGCCGTCTGGTGCATCAGGTCATGCTGGGTCATGACATACTCGCCGATCATGCGGCGCCCGATGCGGATGTAGAGCTGATCGGGGAAGTCGCCGTTGTCCGGATACCAGCCTTCGCGCAGCACGGGAGCTTTGATCCCGCGCAGGATGTTCATCGTTTTGACGTGGTCGATCCAGTCTCGCCACACTGCGCTGCGCAGATCCCAATCGCCATCCGGATAATCGGCCTGGCGTCCGGGCGGGCCACTGGAAACCATGGTCTTACGGAGGTAATTCCACGCCGGCCATCCGATTACGTCCTTTCCCGAATCCTTCTTCAATCCGCGTATCACCAGTTCATAGCGTTCCCGGTCGATCTCTCTGGCCAACGGTTTCAGCGGCGTTCCCTCCGTTTGCCCGCTTTTCCGATCCCGCATGCCCTGCATACGAAAGTTGTATGCAAGTGAGTATCGGGAGGCCGCGTCGGGTTCGTACGGTTCGGTGCTGATCATGGGCAGCAGACCGCTTGATGGATCGCCTTCAGCGACATACGGATCGACGTCGAAATATTTCAAGCCCCGTTGGCCGCCTAGCGATTCGTCGTACTTGGACTTCGCTTCTCTGCCGATCGTGTAATCGCATCCGGAAAAGGCCATCAAGTCGCCTTCGTAGCTGGCGTCGATGAAGACCTTGGCCTTGACCGAGAACGCTTTGCGCTTCGTCGGTTTCGGCGCAGGAACCCCTTCTTCCATGATCGGCGCGTGGTTGAGATGGATAATCCCGATCGTGACACCGTCCTTCACGACGTCTTCCTTGCTGTCGAGTCGATACTGAGTGAAGAATCGGATCCCGGCATCCTCGACCTTTTTCCGGATCATCAGACGAGCCTGCCATTGGTTCGCGCCGCCACCGCCCGGAAGCGCGTAGTCGGCGTCATGAAGTTCTCGGGCGATGCCGCCGATGTCCTTGAGGTAGAGGCAATCCTGCTGGATACGGATGCCGCCGCCGTGCATCCCACCCAAATGTCGGAATGGCTCCACGATGATCACGCTTTGACCGCGCCGTGCAGCAGCCAAACCGGCAGTGACTCCGCTGGCCGTGCCGCCATAGACACAAACGTCTGCTTCGTAAACCGTAGTCGCACAGGCTGCCCCAAGACAGCAGATTAGCATGGCAAGTGATAGTGTGATTATTCTCTTCACGCTCATCCTTCTTTCAATTGTTGGATTACCTGTTTGTCGTTGTGACAGAACACTGGTCCGACCATGCGTCATACAGAGTCGAGAGCTCCTTTACTTTATCGGGAAGCTCTGCCGCTAGGTTGTTCAGTTCGGTTCGATCCGTCCGCATATCATAGAGTTCCCACGGTCCGCCTCTCGCGGAAACGAGTTTCCATTTGCCTTTCCGCATGGCGCGGTGGCTACTCAAATTGAAATAGATCGGGTTCTCGCGGCTGAACGCTTTGCCCTTGAACAAGGGCCGCAAGCTCTTTCCCGCCATGGGGATGATCTTATTTCCCTTGTACGTTTCCGGATACTTCGCGCCTGACAGATCGACACAGGTGGCCATCAGATCGATGGTGTGTGTTGGTTCCGTGACAAGTGTTCCGTGAAGTCCGGATGGAATCCCCTTCGGCCAGTGCGCGATCAACGGCGCGGCCACGCCGCCTTCATAAAGCCAAGCCTTGTATTTTCTAAACGGCGTGTCACTCGCATTGGCCCAGCATTCGCCATATAGGGCATGTGATTCCGCCGTGCCGCAGGTTCCTTTCCCCTTGTTGCTGCCCGTAACTCCACCGCCGGAGTCACCACCATTATCCGCGAGAAAGAGAATCAGCGTGTTCTCGTAAACTCCCAATTCCTTCAGGCTCTTGACGATCTTGCCGACATTCTGGTCAACACAGTCAACCATGGCGGCATAAGTCGCCATCCGCAGATCCTGCGTGTCCTTTTTCGCTTTCGACAGACTGTCCCATGCAGGGATCTTTTTTCCGCGGGGTGACAACTTACTGCTCTCGCCAAAAATGCCAAGTTTGATCAGGCGCTCGTAACGTCGTTGCCGCACCTTATCCCACCCGACCTTGTATTTCCCACGGTACTTGGCGATATCCTCCGGCTTCGCCTTGAGCGGCCAGTGCGGAGCATTGTGGGCCAGGTACCACAAGAACGGCTTCTCCATACCGACAGCTTCTCGTACAAACTTGATACCTTCTTCCGTCCAAGCGTCGGTGGCATACCAGCCTTGGGGCGGATCCGTTTCAACGTCGTAGATCACCTCACGGTCTCTGGCAATCCTGCGCCGCATCGACGGTTTCCTGCCCATGTTTTTGTAGAAAGCGGACGGGGCGAAGTAGACGCCTCCTCCCTCTGGGCAGCCAAAGGAATGATCAAAACCGCGACCAACGGGCCACATTGACTTCTCCTTGTCGCCAACCATCCATTTGCCCGTATGGTAGGTCCTATATCCTGCCGGGCCAATCGCCTCAGCCAACGTTACGCTATGTTTGGAGATTCCTTTGTTTCTATTATTTGAGTTATTGCCCGTCTGTTTCGGATGAAGGCCGGTCAGAAGGCTGACCCGAGTGGGTACGCAGACGCCTTCGTTATAGAACTGGGTAAATCGAAGGCCCTGCTTCGCAAGCAGGTCAAGGTTGGGAGTCTCAATCTCACTGCCATAACAGCCAATATCCGAGAACCCCATATCATCTGTCATAATGATGATGATATTGGGCGGCGTGTGCGATGGCGGTGTCGCAAACAGCGAACCGGTCAGCAGCCCCATGGCAGCCAATCCCGTCAATGCCGTCTTGAGAAGGCAAAGCCTATTCAGCTTTCTGTTGTTCTTCATATCCGTACTCACTGCTGTTTCCTTTGGCCTTCACGTTTTACATATAGGAAATAGGCTCCGTACGCTTTGCCGTCGTCG
>MPLX02012231.1_pt1 | contig 18430 bp, 15 predicted proteins | sample 1617341 | NCBI WGS metagenome assembly MPLX02 (sample SAMN05944804, study PRJNA350692) | marine metagenome | biome: marine; feature: ODZ; material: water; isolation source: 120 m water sample filtered on 0.2 um supor filter | place: Pacific Ocean | collected 2012-04-08 | depth 120m m | reverse complement strand
TGTGGTGACTATTGGGATTAGTAGCCCCAGCAGAACAGAGCGCAGGAATGAAAAGGTGCTGTTCCGCATTGGCTTGCTGATGTTAGCTATATGGCCAAATTAAATATCTCACTAGACGCAGATAAGCCTTGTATTAAGAGCGTCTAGTTTGAGTAGTGCATCTTCCGTTAGAGGTAGCTAATGCTACCTGAGATAGTTGACCTAATTGCCATCAGGGGCTTGATTTGATTAGTTGCTTATTAGTCATTGTAGTAAATCTGGAAGTTCATGTATACGTTTCCTAGGGTTTTTCTACGTTGAATCTTTTTTGCTTGCATTGTTATATCTATTTCCCATAGAAGCCTAATCTCTTCTGGATATTGGTGTTATGGATCTGGTCTGTAATTGTTGCATTGGCAATATTGCTTCTATGCGACTACGCTTATTGCTTTTTTGAACTGTTGCGATAGTTGAGTGGACTACTTTTGATCAAGGTATGGATATAGGTTTTTGCGCTTAACCTTTAACTCCTGATTGGTAGTCAAAATCTGGGCCGCAAGCTCGCTGTATGGTTAATTGCTTTTTGTTGTCACTTTTGCACAACGCCCGCCATAGCTAGCTATCTGAAGGAATGATTCTAGATAGTAACTATAGGATTATGTGATTGGAAAATATTCTAGCGGGCCAGCTCATTGCGCCTAGATGGTGATCGAGCGACTTATTTGCAAAATAGACAATACGTGCTGTGACGGAATCATTTTCTTGTACATGAATTGCCCTGTCTATCTGTTCACTCTATGCCTTTTCTGTTGACACTGGAGTAGAGCTAATTCTCAGTATCACTGCTAGGCCTATGCAGATAACGGTAAGTACGCCGCAAATTTCGGTCCAGCCAAGTAGACCCAGCCGAGTTACTGCTAATGGAGCCACAACGGTGATGATCCCTCCAGAAAGAATCGGCTGAAGCATCAACTGTTTGATCGAAAATACTGGCAGGGTTTTTGTGAGGTTACGGGGATCGGCCAACCGCAGCAGTAATAAGCCACTTGCTGCTACTCCCGTGGCCTGTCCGAATTCGGTAATCGAACGCTCGAACCATTCCTCTCGCAGGGTGAATCTTGCAACCACCAGCATTATTAATAGATTCCATGCCAGTCCTGTCACCGATAAAACCGTTAGTGGCAGCCAGTCATGACGCAGTAATGGGAGATTCAAGCTCGCCATTGCGGTGGTGATAAGCAGGTCGGTTGCCAGGATGCCGATTTCACGTTGTAAGAGCTGAGATACCCACTTTGTTTGGCCTGATGCTTCCAGTGCAAGACGGATTAGTAGAGAACCCGCAAGAGCTAGTGGGAATACCGGAAAAACGTGTATCACCTGGCCGTAGAACTCTCCTAGCCAAGGGGTTAAAAGTTTCAAGCCTGCAAGCATCAACACTCCGCACCCCACGGCAGCTCCGGCAAGGGCCAGATTCGCGCCTAGTTGACGGAGCTGTTCACCAATACTCGAAGGTTCTTCTACAGCGCCGGTTGCACCTAGTTCTGTTGGGCTGTGGGAGGCGACCCAGCCACGCCAGCGCGCAAAAACGACCAGGGCACTACCTAGAAGGGTTGAGGTGAGTAAGCCCACTGTTGCCATCGCTAGGCCAAGATCCTGTCCCCCTGAGAAGCCCAGTTTGCGAAAGCTTTCGCCCATTGCCGCAGCTGCACCATGGCCTCCTTCAAATCCCACTTCAATTAGGCATCCCATCAGCGGATCTACGCCCAACCGTGGAATTAATACCAGCAGTACGACTGCTCCCCCAACTAAATATTGACCAAAACCAAGCATCATCCCCAGTGTGGCCTGGGATGCCACTGGTTCCCATAAGCCATTCCCTCGCGGGAGAGGACGACCCAGCATCAACGTCGCGAAGACCAGGGTGAGCAGTGGTGTTGGCAGTTGAGTCCAGATATCTGTGACGCTTTGGGGCATTAGCGGGAGGGGGCCATAGGGCCCGAGCAGCAGTCCTGCTAGGCCTGCCAAGAGGGCCATGGGAATGCCTAAACGCTCCAGTCGCAGGGCAGGCTCCAGTCTTCGTCCCAGGCTCAGCAGTAGCCCTAAAAGAGTCAGCAGGCTCAGAGCTAGTACCACACTGGTTAGTGAGGTGGCATGGAGCAGGCTTTGGAAGCCGTTAACCATTGGAGCCGTCTTGCGGCTTTAGATCAAAGCAGTGGTTGAAGGTGTGTTTTGTGCCTTGGAGGACTTTGATATCTATTGAGCCATTACTGACAGCACGGCACTGCATGCAAAAGGGTGCATTCTTATCGCGCCTCTTTGGTTTGTAGAGCTGCCGCATTTGCTTAGGGAGCACGACCTCAATGTTGAGCTTGGCAGCTCTTAATTTTAGAGTTCTACGAAGCTACTGTTTGGGAAGTTCACGCTGTAGAAGGCAATTCCTTCTGCCTCCCAACCCTGATCGAGCCATTGTTCTCGTTGAGTTACAGAGCTGGTTAATGCATGTTGACCTTTTTTGGAGGCCATCTGCCATATGGGATCAAGGCCTTCTAGAGGTTTGTCGTAAGCGGTAAATACTGCACCCTCATTTATGTAGCCAATCTTTTCTAGAAGCTGGATTTGATCAAGATCTGTGATGTAGAGGCTGTCGTTGAAATAAGCATGTTGGAGCTCGTATACATCGACGACATAGCTGTCATCAGGATTGGTCGCAAAAGGTACATCTATTAGCGCCCAGCTTTCGGAATCAACAAGTTCTTTAGCAACAGAAGAGCTGCTGGTGAGTCGCCATTCACCGGTGATTGGGTCTTGCAGTCGGAAGGCAACAGCAAGATCATCAGCATTGTCGTAATCGTTAAGGTCTTGAGATGCCCAGCTCACTGTTGAAGGGTCTTTTAGTGCAAATTCAATAGCTAAGGTTTGACCTGGTGAAGGTTCTGTGTAGTTGTATTCCGCTAAAGGTTCTGTCCCAGGTCCACCAGGGTTGTAGATCGGACTATGGGTGCCAAGTTGTGGTTCAGGAAGGATGACTTCCTTTAATGATTTAATTGCTTGCTCACTTGATGCCTTTACGATTAAGTCGAACTGGTTATCATGATCTTCTGAGTAGGTGTACTCAGGATCAGCATTTAGCCCATCGCCTAGATCAGCAATACCCATGACTTTGAGCTGACCACCTTTTACTCGTATCCATTGACCGTCACGGTCAATGGTGACTTCTTGATTATCGCAACCTTTTGCGGTTAGTTGGAAAAACTTCTCGAACTGCTGGGGTTCAAAACCGCTCACTCCATCAGGCGAGAATCCGCCGGATGTGAACATGCGAAGGCGGTAAAGATTTTCTCTTTCGCCGTAGTATTCCACCCCATGATTTGCTCCGATTGAGAGGCTGACGGGCGCGTAGTCTCCAGCTAGTGAAAGTTTGCTCAGCTTTGCTCCAACAAGGGTTGGGCCATTAAATGAGTCGTAGGGATTACTGCTTTTATGGCTGAGTCCGGTGCCATTAACCAGCCCCTCAGGTGTGATCAATTGCAAAGGAATTTTGCTTTTCACTACTTCAAATTGTTCTGGGTGCACCGCTTCTGGGTGATTAGTTGGCAAGCGATTGCCGAAGTAGCCAAAGGCCACTACTGTTTGACGCTCGTTGAAGTCATAATTTGGGTTCTGTGCCACATAAAGTGGCGTTACTATTTCGCCTGTATTGAGATGGATGCGGAAGTTTTCAGGTTGAACTGTGCTCGGTAAAATTGGATGACTAAATTCGATTGGCATTGCATCCATATATGTTTGCGTTGGTCTTTTATGACTAAATCCGCTCAGCTTGATGGCAACAGGTGCGACGCCGCTTGTGATATTGCGTAAGGGCGCGGGGGGATTTAACCCTACGAGGCTTTGAATGACACCTGCTCCATGTACTTTTGCTAGGCGGATTTGATTTTCACTGAGCAGTCCAGGAATTCCCATAATTCCTTCGAATCCGTATCCAGCGGCCAAGATTTTCGGATCACTATCTACGCCGCCGTAAATATCGGCATTGATCACAATATTGCGATGTAGTTGCTCGTAGGTAGAACCTTGGCTCATGTTTGGATGTAGACATGAATTTAGATTTTCACTGTAATCAATAAGTAAGCATCCTGGTTGTCGATGGCAAATTTATTTGGGCTCTTTTAGCTGCTTAATCTTTAGCATTATGTCTTTTTTGGATTAATTTGTTTTCGGCAAGTGCTTGATATCTTTGTGTTAGTGGTGTGGTTGTGTCTTCGCCGGCTTGATCACTGCGCGACGCTTCTTGTTCGGGGTTGATTGGGAAGGCTGGCATGAGTGGCGTGTTTTCTGTTGACCATTCAGGATTAGGCAGAGCATTGTGAAGCGCGCCCTGTAGCAAATGGTTAATGGCCTTGTCCCTGTCGATGCCGTACACATCGCAATAGTCATCTAGGCAATCGAGAATGGCCGCTTGTAGTGAGAGTTCAATTTGCGTTGCTATGGGGCGATTGCCATGGGAACGGTTCATCACTTCAGATCTTGAGGATGTTTTGCCGATTCTCGTAGGCCAAGCTCTATTGGTTGGTTAGTAAGAGTCTGCTCTTGGTCAAAGAACAGGCATTTCTATCAAGACAGTCATCATGATGAACTCAGTAGGGTTGTGACGGCTTTCTAGGATTGTTGCCCGATAGGCGCTTCCTGGGCTGAAGCTATTAGCTGTTGAGAGCGGCTATTACACCCTGCAGGAGACCTTTACCCCTTGGACATAATCGAAGCCGATGTGGTGATTGTGGGCGGCGGCCCAGCTGGCTGCACCTGTGCGCTTTACACATCGCGCTCGGACCTGAAGACAGTCATCCTTGATAAGAATCCCGATGCGGGTGCCTTGGCGATTACCCATCAGATTGCCAACTATCCAGGCGTTTCCAGTGAGATGAGCGGAGAAGCGCTTCTGGCTTTGATGCGCGAGCAAGCCGTTTCCTTCGGCAGTGATTATCGCCGTGCTCAGGTTTTTGGTGTGGATGTGAGCGGTGAGTGGAAGACGGTCTATACCCCGGAGGGCACCTTTAAGGCGCGGGCGCTTGTTGTGGCGACAGGAGCTTTGGGGCGCCCGGCATCTTTCGAGGGCGAGGCTGAGTTCCTTGGTCGTGGCGTTAGTTATTGCGCAACCTGTGATGGTGCGTTCTACAAAGGCCGTGAGGTGGCGGTTGTAGGGGTTAATAAAGAGGCGATTGAGGAGGCACAGTTTCTTACCAAGTTTGCCTCCACCGTGCATTGGCTTACCACTAGTGACCCCAAGGAAGACGACCAGCACGCGCAAGCGTTGATGGCTCAGCCCAATGTTCGGCACTGGAGCCGCACTCGTTTGATGTTGATCGAGGGGAATGATGCTGGCGTGACGGGCATCAAGGTGAAAAACCGGACTCAGGAGACGGAGCAGGCCTTGGCGGTGGAAGGTGTATTTGTCTACATGAGTGGCTCTAAGCCGATCACCGATTTCCTAGGTGATCAGGTGGCCTTCACAGAAGATGGTGGTGTGGTGGTCGATGATTACATGGCCACAACGGTGGATGGAGTATGGGCTATTGGCGATATTCGCAATACCCCGTTTAAGCAGGCGGTAGTAGCTGCATCAGATGGGTGTATTGCAGCAATGGCGATCGATAGGTTCCTTAATAGCCGTAAAGGGATTCGCGTTGACTGGGTGCACCAGTGAACAGGTATTTGAGTCCGGCTTCTTACTGCATTGACCTATTGATTGATGGCAAGTTTGTTTAGATAGGACCCGCTTAATTAGTGAACTCAGAAGCCTTGCGTAGTCCATGGCTTTTGAAATTATTGGCTTCGAGAAGGTCGTAATATTTGCCTGGCAATCGTCGTTAAAGGCTTGATTGAGTTTCTAGAAGGTATTGACTATTGAACAAAGTTATTTAATTGCTCTTCCTTATGGCCACATCGCATTGCAAACGGAAGGCATCTCTTTCGCTAGTATTTCTCTGCACTTGATTGCAACGTCTTGGTGTTCTTTTTGGGTGCCATTTGCCGATCGAAGATCGATATAATGAAGCCATGACCTTACACTCCCTGCCATGTAGATTCGTGTGGGAGTGGCTAATGGAAGGACCTCTCTTGCGCATTCCTTTGCAACGCCTGCTTCAAGCATTTCCTGGTAGAGATCTCGGCTTTGTTCAAATAATGACTTCGCTTTGGAGCTGAGTTTGGCTATTGTTTCTTTGTCGAGATCGTCGATGCTACTTTGACGATTTTTTGTATCTTGCCTGCGAAGAGAAGGTGGATTTGCAAAAGCCATTGTTGATACATCAGCGTAGCGTTGGCTAAATTCTTGGAAAGAAAAGCTTCGGTGCCTGAGAATTTGTGCTGCTATTGCTCTTGTCGTTCCTATTTCCATCACCAAATGAGCCATTTCGAAGGGACTCCAGTGCCGATGTTTTATTAGATAGCGTATGAGCTTCTCGCTATTAGGATTGTCTTGATTTACAGGATTCGATACCCTCGCGCAATAAGCAATGATTTCTTCTGCTTTGGGAGTTGCTGAGATTAAAGATACGCTGGTCATGGGTTTAATGGTAGAGAGATGGAATGTTCTAGGTCTGTGAAGGAGCCTTGTTGAGTAATCTTTACTGTTCGCGGCCTCTTATGGAATGCGATCAGAGATTGTCAGACTTCTGTTTAGTTAATGCATATGCTTTGGCTGTTCCTCGGGAATATCTATCACTGACATGCTCTTGGTTGGATCCCTGGCTCTTCATGGTTAATGTCATGCAAACTAGTTTCCTCTTGGCAATTTTAAAGTTTTTGTGATTTTCGGATGTTATTCGTGAGTAGGAAGCTTATGAGCGAGTAATTCAGGGCTGAGTGATTTCTGGCATCTCGGTCCAGGCTGCTAGCTCTTCAATTGACTGCACTCCTTCTCGACGCTGACCATTTGGGAGGATCCAGGTGGGATAGGCACGAATCTCGGCTTCTCTGCAGGCTGTTGCCTGATCAGGTAGCAGCTTTGGTTTTTCGCATTCCACATAGTTCAGTAGTTCGCTGGCTTGTGGACCGAAATTGATTTTTTGGAATAAACAAGCCGGACAGCTCCAGGACCCGTAGAACAGCACTCCGATGGCATTGAGATGACTCACTAAGGCCAGTTGCTGGCTTGTTGATGCCTTTAGAGACTGCTCGGAGTTGCCGGCGCCATCTTCTGCTCTGGTTTTGGCTGTTTGCAGTCCGAGACTTAGGCCCATTGCTGTCAGTAGGGCAAGCCATACCTTCAGGGCATGGTTGCTGCGGAAGATGTGTGGTCGAACCATGGGGAAGAGGAAGTTGGGTCTCAAAAACATACGCGTAGTGAATGCGTTCGGGCTTCCCTACATAGATGAGATGCCAGGAGTGCTGTTGAACTGGGAAACTTATGGCTATGTGGGGCCTCTGGCCGAATCAACGCTATGGCCGGTAGCGGCTACCGGGATTACTTCAAGGTTCTCGGAGTTGAGCGCAACGCAGACAGCGATGCCATCAAACGAGCGTTTCGCAAGCTGGCGCGTCAGTATCACCCTGATGTGAATCCTGAGGATTCCACTGCTGAGGCGAAGTTCAAGGAGGTGAGCGAGGCCTATGAGGTGCTCTCTGATCCAGATAAACGCAGCAAATATGAGCAGTTTGGCCGGTATTGGAATCAGGCTGGTAGCAGTGGCGGCGCGGGGCCTGCAGGTGCTGGCTTTGAAGTGGACTTTGGTCGTTATGGGAATTTTGATGATTTCATTAATGACCTTTTGGGCCGTTTCGGTGGACCTCAAGCTGCTGCTGGTTTTGGCGGTGGTTTTCCTGGTGGTGCAGGCTTCCCAGGTGGAGCTGGTTTCCCCAGGGGCACTTCTCATGCCCCTTTGAACCTTGATGCTGAAGCAACGGTAAAGGTGAGTTTTGCTGAGGCTTTCCGCGGTACAGAACGCACCCTCTCTGTGAATGAAGAACGTGTGCAGGTGAGGATTCCCCAGGGTGTTAAATCTGGCTCGCGCTTACGTCTTAAGGGCAAGGGCAATCTTCAGCCTGGTACTGGTCGGCGGGGCGATCTCTTCTTGAATATCGATGTACAACCGCATGCTTTATGGCGGTTAGATGGTGGTCAGTTAAGGGCCGATTTGCCCGTTGCGCTCGATGAGCTTGCGCTGGGCAGCACGGTGACTGTGATGACTCCCGATGGGGAAGCGCAGGTAACCATTCCTGCAGGTACACCGCCAGGACGCACTCTGCGACTTAAGGGCAAGGGATGGCCCTCTTCTGCTGGCCGTGGTGATTTGCTGCTCACCCTTAGCCTGCAGTTACCTGGGCAATGGTCCGCCGAAGAGCTGGAGCTGTTGCAGCAGTTGCAGCAGTCGCGCAGCATTGATCCTCGTCAGTCTTGGCTCCAGAGTGCTCGCCTCTGAGGCGGGACCTACGATCACGGCCTGGTTATGCGGTTTTAATGGATCTCACTTATCGCCCCCGTCGACTTCGCCGTACCCCTGCCCTGCGGGCTTTGGTTCAGGAGCACAGTCTTACCGCTGCAGACTTTATCTATCCGTTGTTTGTCCATGAGGGTACTGATGTCCAGCCGATAGGCGCTATGCCAGGGGCTAATCGCTGGAGCCTGGATCGGTTAATGGGAGAAGTGCAACGAGCCTGGGAGTTGGGCATTCGCTGTGTAGTGCTATTCCCGAAAGTTGCTGAGGGCCTTAAAACCGAAGATGGGGCGGAATGCTTCAGCGAGCATGGCTTGATCCCTCGTGCGATATCGCGGCTTAAGCATGAGTTACCGGAAATGACGGTGATGACTGATGTGGCTTTGGACCCTTATTCCTGTGATGGTCATGACGGCATTGTGAGCGCCGAGGGTGTTGTGCTTAATGACGAGACGATTGAGCAGCTTTGTAGGCAGGCTGTGGTTCAAGCTCGTGCTGGTGCTGACCTGATTGGACCTAGCGACATGATGGATGGTCGTGTCGGTGCCATCCGTGAAGCCCTTGATGATGAGGGTTTTGAGCATGTGGGGATCATTAGCTACACAGCGAAATATTCTTCTGCGTATTACGGGCCGTTTAGGGAGGCGCTCGATTCAGCTCCGAGGGCTGCAGGTGGTAAGCCGATCCCTAAAGACAAGAGCACCTATCAAATGGACCCAGCTAATGCTCGTGAGGCGATTATTGAGGCCCAACTAGATGAGCAGGAGGGGGCAGATATCCTCATGGTGAAGCCTGGTCTTGCATATCTCGACATCATTCATCGTTTAAGGGAAGAGTCGGAGTTGCCTATTGCTGCTTACAACGTCAGTGGTGAGTATTCGATGGTGAAGGCCGCTGCAGAACGGGGTTGGATTGATGAGCGGGCGGTGGTATTAGAAACTTTGTTGAGTTTCAAGCGAGCTGGTGCTGACTTGATCCTCACTTATCACGCTTGTGATGCAGCTGATTGGTTGTTGAAGGGATGAGTGGATTCTTTTAGATTTAGTGGGGATAAGCAGCATTGAAATGAGCTCTCAAGCTATGAGCTCTGATGTCTCGACTGCTTCGGTTGCAATTGAGGACACTCTCAATTTGCTCGAGTGGCCTCGTTTATGTGAACACCTCTCTGGATTTGCCAGCACAGTTCAGGGTCGTCATCGTTGCCTGATTCTGGATTTACCGTCTGATTTGTCTGTCAGCCGCATGCGGTTGGCAGAAACACTAGAGATTGGAGCTTTGGATGGCTTGATTGATGGAGGCCTCAGCTTTCAGGGTGTCCATGATCTAGGCAATATCTTGATTCGTTGCTCAAAAGGTGGCGTGGCATCAGGTGAGGAGCTGTTGGCTGTTGCAGACACCCTTGCTGCAGCACGTCGCTTGCGGCGACAGATTAATGATCCTGAGCTTCGTCCCACTACATCGGCGCTGTTAGTGGATGTTGCAACTCTGCCGGAGCTAGAACAGCGACTTAAATTTGGCTTAGAAGAGGGCGGTCGGGTTGCTGATCGTGCCAGTTCAAAACTCGCTGGGTTGAGACGCAAGTGGCAAGGCTTGCGTCAGGAACGTCGCGATTTCTTGCAGGAGATGTTGAGGCGTTTTGCCTCCATGCTTCAGGACACGGTGATCGCGGAGCGCCATGGCCGGCCTGTTCTTGCGGTCAAGGCCAATGCAGCGTCGCAGCTTCCTGGTCAGGTACACGACAGCTCGGCCTCTGGTAGCACAGTCTTTATCGAGCCTCAGGTCGTTATTAGCCTCGGTAATCGTCTGGCTGAATTGGAGGGTCGTATCCGCGAGGAGGAGCAACTCGTGTTGGCGGAGTTGAGTGCGGCGGTGGCTGAGCATGTTGCGTCGCTTGTGCATTTGGCGGAGGTTCTGCTTCAGCTGGATCTAGCCCTTGCTCGTGGTCGTTATGGAAAGTGGATTGGTGGCGTACCCCCTACGCTTTATGCCGAATCTGAAGCTCCTTTCAGTCTTCAGGAACTGCGACATCCATTACTGGTTTGGCAGCATCGAAATGAGCAGGGAGCCGCTGTGGTGCCGATCAGTGTGGAGGTCTCCTCCACACTGAGAGTGGTTGCTATCACAGGGCCCAACACTGGCGGTAAGACGGTGACTCTTAAGAGTGTTGGCCTCGCCGCGCTGATGGCTCGGGCCGGTCTCTTGTTGCCTTGTAAAGGTCGTCCATCAATGCCCTGGTGTGCTCAGGTGCTTGCGGATATTGGTGATGAACAGTCGCTACAGCAGAATCTCTCGACTTTTAGTGGCCATGTGAAGCGTATTGGCCGCATCCTTGAAGCACTGATCGACGAGCCTGGTCCAGCGCTGGTGCTGCTAGATGAGGTTGGAGCGGGGACCGATCCGAGCGAAGGTACGGCCTTGGCCACAGCACTCTTACGAACTCTTGCTGATAGGGCTCGCCTGACCATCGCGACAACTCATTTCGGAAAACTCAAGGCGCTCAAATACAGCGACGCTCGCTTTGAAAACGCTTCTGTTGCCTTCGATAGCGAGACGATGTTGCCTACCTATCGGTTGCAATGGGGAATACCTGGTCGTAGTAATGCCCTTGCAATCGCTAGGCGGCTTGGCCTTGACGATGAGGTGATTGCAACGGCTCAGGAGTTGTTGGGACCATGCGGTGACGGGGAGGTGAATGAGGTAATCCAAGGCCTTGAAGAACAGCGCAGCCGTCAGCAGGCCGCGGCGGAGGATGCCGCTGCTTTGTTGGCACGTACGGAATTACTTCATGAGGAGCTACTTAGTCGCTGGCAACAGCAGCGCAAACAGTCTGCGGATATACAGGAAAGAGGCCGTCAGAAGCTGGAGAATTCCATCAGGGAGGGACAGCAAGAAGTTCGTACGTTGATCCGTCGGTTACGGCAGGGGGGGGCAGATGGTGAGATAGCAAGACGTGCGGGTCAGCGCTTGCGACGAATTGAGGCCGTCCATCGCCGTCAGCCTGAACGGAAACAGCAAATTGGATGGCGCCCTGAGGTGGGAGAACGTATTCGAGTGTTGGCGCTCGGTAAGGCGGCGGAAGTTTTGTCTATCTCAGGCGATGGACAACAATTGACGGTGCGCTGTGGAGTTATGCGTAGCAGCGTGGATTTGGAAGCTGTGGAAAGCCTCGATGGCCTTAAGCCAAGTCCACCTGAGCAGGTTGTGAAGGTGCAGTTTCACTCAGCTCTGGGCAGTGGTTCTGAAGTACGCACGACCCGAAATACGGTTGATGTTCGCGGACTGAGGGTGCATGAAGCTGAGGTCGTTGTTGAAGAACATCTGCGCAGTGCAAATGGTCCGATATGGGTGATCCACGGCATCGGCACTGGCAAGCTCAAACGAGGGCTTCTTCAGTGGCTTGAGACGCTCCCTTACGTAAAGCGTGTCAACGACGCCGATCAGAATGATGGTGGTGTCGGTTGCACTGTGGTTTGGCTGCACTAGCCGAGATTGGGTAATTGAAGTTTTGGCTCGCTTGAGCCTTCTTCAGTGCCATTTTGGGCTGGCATCGCTATCGCTTCACCATCAGCACGAAATAGTCGCCAGCTGCGAGGGTCTGCTTTGAGATGCAGGGTGCTCCCCACGGTTACCGAGAGATCGGGCGCGGCCCGCAGTTGAATTAGATGGTTCCCGTCAACAAGCTTGCAGGTGATTAGTTGCTCATTGCCTAGGACTTCAAGGTGACTCACTGTTGCCGCAAGGTTGCGGTTGGTGGCTGGGGCTATTTGCAAATTCTCAGGTCTTATGCCAGCGCTAAGAGGCTGTCCCTCTTTCATAGGCAGTAGCGCTTCGGCAAGTGGCCCTTCAATTGCTAGACGACGCTTGCCTAGTAAAAGCGTGTTGGCTGGACCTGTAAATACCGGTAGTAAGTTCATCGGCGGACTACCGATGAACTGCGCAACAAATAGGTTTGAGGGCCATTGATAGAGCTCCATAGGTGTGCCTAATTGCTGAAGCTGGCCGTGATTGAGCACTGCGATTCGATGGCTCATTGTCATGGCCTCTACTTGGTCGTGGGTGACGTAGATGGTGGTGGTGCCAAGTTGACGCTGTAGGTCAACGATCTTGGTCCGCGTACTGGTACGAAGTTTCGCGTCTAGGTTGCTGAGTGGTTCGTCCATCAGGAAGACGGCCGGTTGTCTTGCCATTGCTCGGCCAAGCGCGACTCGTTGTTTTTGACCGCCAGAGAGCTCTTTGGGCTGGCGATTCAGCAGTGTCTGAAGTTCCAGGGCCTCAGCCACTTCGCGGGTACGGGTTTCGATTCGCTGCTCTCGGCTTGATGAGATTTGTAGAAGCTCAGGCAAGTTGCGGGTTCTGCGATGTAGTTGGTCTTGCAGCTGTTGGCCCAGGGATCGCTTTCGGCTGCGCCGTAGGCCGAATGCCAGGTTCTCGCGCACGCTGAGGTGGGGGTAAAGCGCGTAGCTCTGAAACACCATTGCGAGATCTCTTTGTGCTGGTCTCAGCTTCGAGACAGCTTGATCGCCTACGTAGATCTCTCCGCTTGTAGGTGCTTCGAGGCCCGCGAGCAGCCTTAGTAGCGTGCTTTTGCCGCAGCCTGAGGGGCCTACCAGCACAAGGAATTCACCATCCTTGATCTGTAGATCCAGCTGTCGGATTACCTCCACAGGCGGTCCATTCTTCCTGCCTGGGTAGGTTTTGCTGAGAGCTTTGAAGCGAACGCCAGCCACCCACAGATTCCCAATCAGGCTGATCCTAGGGTTGAAGCTTGGCCACGCTGGACGCGTTCCTTGCAGTTCATTGATCAAGCCCGTATCACAGTTAGAGCCGGTCGAGGCGGTGACGGGATCGTGGCGTTTAGGCGAGAGAAGTATGTACCGGCTGGAGGTCCCGCTGGTGGGGATGGTGGCAATGGCGGCAACGTAGTTCTGGAGGCGGATGCCAATCTCCAGACTCTTTTGGACTTTAAGTACAAAAGATTGTTCCCCGCGCCTGATGGTCGTCGGGGAGGCCCGAATCGTTGTACCGGTGCCTCAGGTAAAGACTTACTGATCAAGGTGCCGTGTGGCACTGAAGTGCGTGATCACACTACGGGCATCCTTTTGGGTGATCTCACCAAAGTTGGAGAGTTTTTGGTGGTGGCTTTTGGAGGACGCGGTGGCCTTGGCAATGCCCACTACCTCAGCAATCGCAACCGCGCGCCTGAAAAATTCACTGAAGGACGTGATGGGGAAGAATGGCTCCTTCAATTGGAACTCAAATTATTAGCGGAGGTGGGGATCATTGGTTTGCCTAATGCCGGCAAGAGCACCCTGATTGCTGTTCTTTCTGCAGCACGCCCCAAGATTGCTGATTACCCCTTCACTACATTGGTTCCCAATCTCGGTGTGGTGTGCAGGCCCAGCGGAGATGGCACAGTTTTTGCTGATATCCCTGGTTTGATTGCTGGTGCGGCTCAGGGATCAGGCCTGGGACATGACTTCCTTCGCCATATCGAACGCACCAGGCTGTTGATTCATTTGCTCGATGCTGGAGCTGAAAATCCAGTGGAGGACTTATTGGTAGTGGAGAAGGAACTGGCTGCTTATGGCCATGGCTTGGTGGAACGGCCGCGGCTGTTGGTGCTCAATAAACAGGAGTTACTAGATTCAGTGCGTCAACATGAGTTAGTTGATGCACTGCAAGCAGCGAGTGGTCGAGAGTTGATTGTAATTTCTGCGGCTATGGCTCTAGGACTAGATGGGCTTTTGGCGCAGGTATGGAAGGAACTCGGTGTCTGAATGATTGAGGTGTGCGTGAGCACATCAGCACTTGTCTATGGGTGGGTCATTGGCCATAACAGGAGGGAAGCTATTTATTTCATGACCTTCTACAGCTGCTTTGATCAGCAGGGCCAGGTGATAGCCCGCTGCCAGACCCATCAGGAGATTGAGGTATTGCGGCGTATGGGACGACCTATTGCTGAAGTGCGAGAGATGAGGAATGAGGAAGCTGTCGTCTGTTCTCTTACCAGTAGTCCGTCTGATTTCAATGACGAGATTTGAATTGAATGATCATTTTTGCTGAAACCAGCAGGTAAAAAAAAAGCGGGCTTATGCCCGCTTGAGATGATTTAGGTTCAAAGATTTTTTGGATCTATTAAATCAATCGTCGTATACGCGACACTCAGGCTCATCTGGATTGGCGTCGCAGAATAATTCCAGGGCATTTGGATCGTGTTTGTCCTCAGGATGGTGCTCTTTATATTCCTCGAGGGAATGGAGCTCATCGGTCAGATGGCGCACCTTGGCGTCGTCTCCCTGGGCTTTGGCGGTTTGGATCTCAGAATGATCCTTTTGGATGTGCTCGTCGATGCTTTTCATGAAGTCTTGGCCTGCGCCGGCCTCTGTCGACTGCCATACGATAAGCACATTGATCGGTTGCGCCATAAGGTGCCCCCAATTTGGTTTCCGTTACAACACGATTGCTAAGACGGTTGTTAAGTGGCTAGCAGCTGTTTCGGGAGAATGAGGCTGATGGCATGGTGCGGATCAGAGACCGGCACGAGCGCTATTTTGTTGATGACAAGGGGCGGATGTTTTGGATCAACGGCCCAGAAACGTTTTGCCATCTCTCTGAGTAGCGTCAATGGCGTGTTGAACTGAGCTTTGCAGGTGCTTTGGAGTGGAAGCAATGTGTTCCCTCTTGCCTTGTTAGTCAGCGCTTCGGATTCATTATCGAAACCTGCGATGCACATGAGCACAACCAGTGGTGAGGTTGAGGGCGCACTGGCAAAAACGGCCCCCTGGATCAGAACTTCAGAAACTATTTCCACAGATTCAAGGCAGGCAAAACGTTCTAAGCGTCATGGGGGTACGGTTGTTTCGGTGTTGTTAGCTCGGACAGTTGCTGGTGGAGAACGGCCTCATCCCCAGTAAAGACATGGCAGTTTTAAGGAGCCAGTTCGCTGAGCTCGAGCCAGCGTTCTTCTGCCTTATGCAGTGTTTCGATCAATTCGGCTAATTGCTTACTAAGAACAGTTGAATCTTCACCGCCTTGAGATAGAGATGCTTCAAGTTCTGAGCGCTGCGTTTCAAATAGCGGTAGTTGTTTGTCCAGGGCTTCCAGCTCACGTGATTCTTTGAAGCTTCTTCGGCGCGGTTTATTGAGTGCTGCGGCTTGGGATGCAGCTCGTTTTGATTCTGTAGAGGATGATGAAGTTTGCCTAGATGAGCAAGGTTCCCGAGAGGGGCTAATTGGCACGGATTCGTTTGTTTCGCTGACCTGTCGCTCCTGTCGCTGTTGTTGTTCAAGGAAGGCGCTGTAATTGCCTTCAAAACGCTTTAATCGACCATTCTCAAAGTTGAAGAGGCGATCTACGGTGCGATCGAGAAAGTAGCGGTCATGAGAGACCACGACAACGCAGCCACGGAAGTCTTCAAGGAAGTCTTCGAGCACGCTCAGTGTCTGCACGTCTAGGTCGTTGGTTGGCTCATCGAGCAGAAGCACGTTTGGAGCCTGGATCAGCATTCGGCAGAGGGTGAGCCTGCGGCGTTCTCCTCCAGAGAGCTTCCCAAGGGGGCTGTGCTGCTGAGCTGGGGGGAAAAGGAAGCGCTCTAGCAGCTGAGAGGCTGTTATTTGTTCTCTGCCTAGATTTATTTGCGAGGCAGCTTCCTCAACAAAGTCAATTACCTTGCGCTCTAGGCCTTTGCCTCTGGCAATGTCCTCAGTGTGCTGATCGAGGTAGCCGAGGTGCACTGTTTCGCCTAGTCGTAATTTGCCGCTGGTGGGTTGCCGTCGACCGGCGATTAAATCAAGCAGAGTTGATTTGCCAGTGCCATTGGCTCCAATGATTCCAACGCGGTCTTCTGGAGTAAAGCTGTAGGTGAAATCATCGAGAAGCAAGGGGCTGTCTGGCGTGTCATTGGCTGTGATTTGCAGGGCTTCTACTTCGATCGCTAGCTTGCCTATCCGCCTACTTACGTTGGCGATCTCCAAAGAACCCTTAGGCGACGGTAAGGGTTCTGTTCGCATTGCCTCAATTCGCTGTAGGCGAGCCTTCTGTTTGGTACTGCGGGCTTTGGGGCCTTGTCTCAACCAGGCCAACTCTCTTCTTAAAACGCCTTTGAACTTGGCGGCCGTTGAGGCTTCCGAGGCTTCTTGTTCAGCTTTTTGCTGCAGAAAAGTACTGTAATTGCCGAGATAGGTACGGGTTTTGCCTCGATCGACTTCCACCATTCGATTAGTCACCCGATCGAGCACGTAGCGATCGTGGGTAACAAGCACTAGAGCTCCTGGATAGCGGTCGAGCCAACTTTGTAGCCACTCCACTGCCGCTGCATCGAGATGGTTGGTGGGCTCATCAAGTAGCAGTACGTCGGGCATTGCTACCAAGGCGGAGGCTAGGCCTACGCGCTTGCGATATCCGCCAGAGAGTTCTTCGACCGGTCGCTGTAGATCGGTAATGCCGAGACGTTGAAGGACTTCTTGGCACTGCTGTTCCAGGCCCCATGCCTGGGCATCATCCATGCGTTGGCTGAGTTGTCCTAACTCAGCTAAAAGCGTTGCATTGTTCGGCTCGTGGGCTACAGAATTGCTGAGTTCGTTGAAGCGAAGTAGCAGTTCCCTCTTCTCGCCGCATTTAGCAAGTACTTCTTGCAGCACCGTATGGCCAGGTTCTACGGTACTTTCCTGTCCAACTAGTTCCACCCGCAAGCGCGGCGAGCATCTCCTCACCCCTTCCCCTAGTGGCTCAACTCCGGCGAGCACCTTGAGTAGTGTCGATTTGCCAGCCCCATTTGGACCTATCAGTCCTAGGCGTTCCCCTTCGTTGATGTGCAGAGTGAGTTCGGCAAATAATGTGTTGATGCCGAAGTCTTTTGATGCCTCTATCAGGCTGATCAGACTCACAGAGCTTCGCTAGCTTGCTGATTGCTTAGGTAATCAAACACACTCTTGTCACCGACGTCAGCTGCAGCGTCCATGCCGAACTTTCGCAGGGCTAACACCAGCAGTAGCAAAGCAGCAGAGGTAAGTAAGGCCATCACTACTTCTCCACCCATTAATCCGCTGAGATGACCCAATAGGGCTGTTGGAATTAGCAGTGTGAGACCAATTGCTTCCGGTCGACCGAAGCAGAAGAATTCTTTGAATCCCACCCCTGTTAATGCTGCGAACAGGGGACCGATCGCCCATGTCCAAGCTGGCTCTGCGTTGATCGTTGAGAGCATCGTGTCAGTGCCTACACGGAGTGCAATCAGTACCGCACCTAGGCATCCCAGAGCCCATAACAATTGCAGTGCCTGATGGAGTGGGCGAAGGTAGATATGAATCCATTGCAGTGCTAGGCCCAGGCCGATTGCCATCGGCAGCAGCCATACCCAGGCCCAAGTGGGTCCAAGAACTAGCCATTGTCCAAGTCCCGCTGAGAAGGTCACTCCACAAAGCAGTAAAGCGAGTCGATATCGCTGCACTTCTAGTTCGTCATTGCGGGTGATGCTGTAACGGCCGTAAACCCCTTCAAATTCGTTTTCTTTCATTGTGTTAGTGCCTGGGTTGAAAGATTGTGCATTACCGGTCATTGCTGATCAGGGGCCGAGGCATTTACTAGTTTGGCTAGATCAGGACCCGATGGAACGATATTGCTGGGATTAAGTGGAAAGAGTGCACCAAAGTAATCCTGGCGCCAAGCCCTTGAATCACAGGTTTTATCTATACCAGGCATGGCGAAAAGTCTTTGACGCCAACGCCAGAGATGAGGAAAGGCCCAGAGGGGCTGTTGACTGCAGCCAAAGAGTGGTGAGTAGACCATCTCCCAGCGGATCAAGGTTGGGAACAGCCTTACATCAGCCAAGGTAAGTTTCTCTCCACACAGCCATGGACCTTTCTTCGAGAGGCTGCTTTCAACTTGTGTGAGGGCGTCGAATAGTTCGTTGCAGGCCTTGTCGTAAGCCGTTTGGGTGCGTGCGAAACCACATCGATACACACCATCGTTAACAGTTGTTTGTAGAAGCTCCTGCCAACTATTGATTTCGCCTTGAAGG
>MPLX02271849.1_pt1 | contig 18445 bp, 18 predicted proteins | sample 1617341 | NCBI WGS metagenome assembly MPLX02 (sample SAMN05944804, study PRJNA350692) | marine metagenome | biome: marine; feature: ODZ; material: water; isolation source: 120 m water sample filtered on 0.2 um supor filter | place: Pacific Ocean | collected 2012-04-08 | depth 120m m | reverse complement strand
TGCCCGCCGCGGCCATCGAGCAACTGATCGGCAGCGTCAGCTTCGGGGCCCGTTCGGCAGGCCCCAAGCTGCCACCCCGGAGCTGAGCGGATGAACAGATCCACAGGCCAGGGGCAGCTTTTTCCTGATCAATCCCCCAACGTTCGCTCCAACCCGGCCCGGGACCTGCCGCTGAGCAGAAAGCTTCTCGAAGACTGGCAGCAGCGGCTGCATCAACATCAGGCTCCGCTGTTCCGCGGTGAACAGGCAAACACCAGGCAGGACTCCCTGTTCACAACAGATCTCGCCAATGATTTCAGCACTGGTCTGAGCACTGGTCCCCCCCCTGTGCAGCAGGTCTGCCCAGACCAGCTCAATCCCCTGCAACTCACGGCCCTGCCCCTGAGTTTCTGGCGCTGGCCGAGCAGTCCCCATCACGGCCCAGCGGTGTATCTGGTCATGGACAGGCCAACAAACCTCAGCAATCCCCTGCTTCTCTATGTGGGGGAAACCGGGGCCGCCGATCGTCGTTGGAAGGGAGCCCACGACTGCAAGTCCTACCTTGCGGCCTACAGCGAAGCCCTGAACAAGGTGGCGCTGACCAGCCAGCTGAGCATCCGCTTCTGGGCAGATGTGCCCACAACCACAAAAGCCAGGCGGCAACTGGAACAACAGCTGATTCGCCTCTGGCTGCCACCGTTCAACAAGGAAACCAGAGAGCGCTGGGCCACCCCCTTCACAGCTGAGAGCTCCTGAACAGCATCGCTACGATCGATCGATTGTTGAGATGCCCATGCAGTTCTCCCTCTCCACGGCGTCATTACAGGACTGGAAGGGGGCAGTGCTTGTGGTTGGCGTGCTAGCAGGCGACCCGGGCAACCTGCTCAATCAACTGGAGCAGAAATGCGGCGGTTCCCTGAAACGCAACCTCAAACTGCAGCAGTTCAAGGGCAAAACAGGCGATCTGGCGACTCTGCAACTGTTGCCGGGCAACCCGGACCAGTTGATCGTGGTTGGTCTCGGTGAACCACAGGACCTGGCCATCGATGATCTGCGCCGGGCCGCCGCCAAGGCTGCCCGTGCCTGCAAGGGATCTGAGGGCTGCCTGGGGATGCTGCTGCCCTGGGAACCACTGAATCAGAGCGCTGCAGCCGTTGCCGTTGCTGAAGCCGTGAGGCTTTCCCTGTACAAGGACCAGCGCTTCCGCAAAACATCTGAACCCCGTGCGATTCCTGCTGAACTTCAACTGATCGGGCTGCCGCAATCAGCCGGCGCAGGCTTGAAGGCTGTGGATGCCAGATGTGCAGGTGTTGAGCTGGCCAGGGAGCTGGTGGCAGCCCCTGCCAACACCGTGACGCCATCAGCACTGGCGGAAACAGCCAGACGCATGGCCGAAGACCATGACCTCGAACTCAAGGTTCTCGAGCGAGCCGACTGCGAAGAGCGGGGGATGGGGGCCTATCTGGCGGTAGCCCAGGGATCTGACATGGATCCCAAATTCATCCATCTCACCTACCGCCCCGCCGGTCCGGTGAAGCGACGGGTGGTGTTGGTCGGCAAGGGACTCACCTTCGATTCCGGTGGATACAACCTCAAAGTGGGAGCCGCCCAGATCGAGATGATGAAATACGACATGGGTGGCAGCGCAGCCGTTCTTGGTGCAACCCGCGCGATCGCCGAACTTCGCCCCAGCGGCGTTGAGGTGCACACAATCGTGGCCTCCTGCGAAAACATGGTGAACGGTTCTGCAGTCCACCCAGGGGACATTGTCACGGCCTCCAATGGCACCACCATCGAGATCAATAACACGGATGCCGAAGGGCGTTTGACCCTTGCTGATGCACTGGTCTATGCCTGTGCTCTCAAGCCTGATGCCATCGTTGATGTGGCGACCCTGACCGGTGCCTGCGTGATTGCCCTCGGCAACGAAATAGCCGGGCTCTGGTCTACAGACCAAGCCCTTGCGGACGGAATCAGCACAGCAGCAGAGGAAGCCGGCGAAGGCCTGTGGCGGATGCCACTGCACAGCTCTTACCTAAAAGGGTTGAAATCCCTTCTTGCTGATCTCAAGAACACCGGTCCCAGATATGGCGGCTCGATCACCGCAGCGCTATTTCTCAAGGAGTTCATCGACAACTCCATTCCCTGGGCTCATGTCGATATCGCTGGCACGGTCTGGACAGAAAAGGGAAGCGACATCAACCCCCCTGGAGCCACGGGCTATGGGGTTCGCCTACTGGTCAACTGGCTTTGCCAACAGGCCTGAGCTGATTGCCTCAGACCTGTTGGGGCCTTTTGCAGTGGCTTTGGCTTTGACTTTTAAGAAGCCAAAGCCGAGAAGGCTCGCTTCCGGGCACCACTGCGCTCGAACAGCGTCAGACTGGCTGGGGATTCAAGGGCATGAATCTGCCAACGGGCATGGTCTGAACAATTCTCCAGCACTCTCTCCAGATCATCAGAGGCATGCTTGGGGGATGGGTAGGGACCAACGTGACGTGTGACCAACCCTTCTCTAATGGTCAGCAGATACATACAACCACCTGCGCACTTATCGAGATCATGGTAAGCAGGTTTCCAAGCCTAGTCTTGGGTGAAAAACCGTACCTCGACTGGAAAGTGGCTCAAAAAGGCCCAAAGGCCGTCTTTATATTTTCCTTATTTTCCGACGATTTAATGCAGCCAATCTTCACCTGATCGGGCCTTGACATCCCAGATCTCGTCCAGACGGCGATCTCGGCCACAGCTGAAGCGATAGAAGTTGTATTTGATGCTGTTGCGCTCAGCGAAATCCTGGTGATATCCCTCCGCCGGCCAGAAACGGCTAAGGGGGCGGATCTGCACTGCCAGGGTGCTGAGGGGCTTGCCAAGCTCTGCAGCGGCCAATCGCGCTGAATCACGGGCGATTTCAGCCTGCTCCTCACCGGCGGTGAAGATCACCGCTCGATAGGAGTCGCCACGATCGCAGAACTGCCCTTCGCCATCGAGGGGATCAACATTGCGCCAGTAACTGCGCAATATCTGGGCATAGCTGATCCTGGCGGGATCAAATTCAACCCTCACCGCTTCCTGGTGGCCGGTGGTCTCGGAGCTGACCTGCCGATAGCTGGGATGATCCAGATGCCCGCCGGTGTAACCACTCTCCACCGCAAGCACCCCAGGCAGCACCTCGAGATCATGCTCAAGGCACCAGAAACATCCCCCTGCCAGCACCGCCTCCTCAACGGCAGCCAAGGCACCTGCAGCGCCCCCGAACAGAAGCAAGCCCAGGAGCAGGGGCATCAAGCCGGCGAGCAGGCGAAACCTTGGCGATCTCATCGCTTCACCTGATCGAGGATTGCCCCAGCCGCACGATCTGTCACCCCAGGGGAGCCAAGGATCTGACGCAATCTTTCATAGCCTTCCTGCATCAGCTTGCGGCGCTGCGGGTCCTCAAGCAACGGAATCGCCTGTTCCACGAAGTGCTCAGCCGTGAACCCATCCTGAAGGAGTTCAGGCACCAGCCGTTCATTCAGCAACAGGTTCACCGGCGAGATGTGATCCACCTGAAAGCGCAGCAGATGGCGCGCCACAGCTGCAGTGATCCGACCCACCCGGTAGCCCACCACCTGGGGGACCCCCCGGAGCGCCAGTTCAATATTCACCGTTCCCGATTTACCCAAAGCCAGGTCCGCAGCTTCATAAAGACTGGCTTTGAGTGCATCAACCTCTGCGGCATTGATCACCGTGCCCCTCACCCCTGCCAGCTGCAGCGCCTGCCGCAAAGGATTCTCGAAACTGGGCAACCCCGCCGGCACGATCACCTTCAGAGAAGGATCACGCTGCTGAAGCAGGGCGGCAGCGGCTGTGAGCGTCGGCATCAGATAATGCATCTCCTGGGATCTGGAGGCGGGCAGCAGCAGCAGTAATCGCTGCTCAGCCTCAAGGCCGAACTGGCGACGAGCCTGATCACGCTGCGGTCGCTGATGCAACGTGTCCACCAATGGATGACCAACCCAGGTCACCCTGGCGCCACGACCGGCATAGAACTCCGCCTCCGCCGGAAAGATCGCCAGGATCTGGTCGGTGAAGTTGAGCAGCCTTGTCGTTCCGCCTTCACCGAAGCGCCAGGCCCATTCCTGGGGGGCGATGTAGTAAATGATCGGAACCTTCGGCAGCAGACGCCGCAACCTGCGTCCAAGACGCACATTGGCTCCCATGTAATCGATCATCACCACCACATCCGGCGGCCGATCCTTGAGCAGCTCGTCCACACGGCCTTGAAGCCTGAGTGTGGGCAGGATCAGGGGCACCGCTTCCCAGAGTCCGATCGCCCCCATCGGGGCTGTGTCCGCGAGCAGTTCGGCACCGGCGTTCTGCATGCGCTGCCCACCGAGCGCAACAATCTCCAATGACCATGATCGCCTTGCCGCTTGCCTGTGAAGGGCTTTGATCAAAAGACTTCCCTGCAGATCACCAGAGACCTCTCCGGTACTGATCAAAATTCGAACCATCAGCGATTCGAGGTGATCACAGGCATCGGGCCACGTCGCCCAGTGGCCATCGACGCCTCGAGGAAAGAACAGAAATGGTCTGCAGCAGGCATCAGCGCTTGCTGTTGTGCCAGCTTCAGGCCCTCGGCTAGGACATGATCTGAACGATAAATCAGGTTCCAGATGTCCTGGAGCTGACGCAGTTCTCCACCATCACCATTCTGATCAAGTCGGCTGCGCCGCAACCCGACCCGGTTGAGACCCCGCACCCGACCCGGATGACCTTCAACGAGACAGAAAGGCGGCACATCACGATCAACCCTGGTCATGCCCCCGACCATGGCGAGCCTGCCGATATGCACAAACTGATGGATCCCCAGGCCGCCGCCGATCACAGCACGGTCTTCGATCACCACGTGTCCCGCCACCTGAATGCTGTTGGACATGACGATGCCATCGCCAAGTTCACAGTTATGGCCTAGATGGCAGTAGGCCATCAGCAGGTTTTGATCACCGATGCGGGTCTGCTCGCCTTCATCGGTGGCTCGATTGATCGTGACGTATTCACGAATGGTGTTATCCGCACCGATCACAACCTCCGTCGGCGCTCCCCGGTACTTGAGATCCTGAGGTTCAAGGCCGATACAGGCACCGGGGAACACCCTGTTCCTGGCTCCGATGCTCAAACGGCCATCAAGCACGACATGGGGCCCGATCCAGGAATCGCTGCCGATTCTCACCTCGGGGCCCACGATGGCCCCAGGACCGATGACAACCCCGGAAGACAATTCTGCCCTGGGATCAACCACAGCCGTGGGGTGCACCTGTGTCGAGCTTTGGCCAATGATTGCTGGTGTAGTGCTCCGCTCACTCATAGCGCTCAGTCCACAAGGGAGAACATCAGCTCGCCAGAGCAGACCAACTGACCCTCAACAGAAGCCTCTGCCCTGACTTTGCCGAAACGCTGCCGTTTGAGGCTGAGCAATTCACATGCAATCACCAACTGATCACCGGGAACCACTGGCCTGCGGAAACGGACCCCATCAATACCAGCAAAAACGAACAACCCCTTGGGCAGGTCAGGCATCTGGGTCACGATCAGGCCACCGACCTGGGCCATCGCCTCGACGATCAACACACCCGGCATCAGAGGCCGACCCGGGAAATGGCCCTGAAACTGAGGCTCATTGATGGTGACATTCTTGATCGCCACAGCCCGATGGCCGGATTCGTACTCGATCAGACGATCCACAAGGGCGAAGGGATAACGGTGAGGGAGCAGTCCCATGATCTGCTCACTGTTCAGAACCACGGACGGGGGAGATGGATCAGTCAAGGCTGAAGAGAAGGGGAGACAGCAACGAGAGCAGAGGCAAGATCGGTATGCAGTCCATGGGAACCGCGATAGACAAGCACCTGGGCCTTGGGCAATCCCACCAGAGCCAGGTCACCGATCAGATCTAGAAGCTTATGGCGCACGGGTTCATCCTCAAATCTCAAGGGTGGATTCAACCAATGGTCACCATCACAGACAAGGGCATTATCGAGAGCACCTCCCTGAATCAGGCCTGCAGCCCGCAGCATCTCCACCTGCTCACGAAAGCCGAAAGTCCTTGCAGGAGCAAGCTCATCAACGAATCGCTGCGGCGTTAACTCCAGCGCCAGCATCTGTTGTCCAATCACGGGCTGAGGGAAATCGATCACACCGACAATGCTGAAGCGATCTGCGGGGGTTGCGGTGATCACACTGCTGCCGCGATGGCAGACCAGGGGGACCTCCAGCTTGGGAGGCTGTTGACGGGGGGTTGAAGCCGGGGTGAGCCCCACCTCTGCAATCGCTTCAACCCAGCCCAGCGCAGATCCATCCAACAGTGGCACCTCTTCTCCAGACACCTCGATCTCCACATGGGTCAGGCCGCAACCAGCCAGGGCCGCCAGCAGATGCTCGACGGTGGCCAGGCGCCTGTGACCGAAATCGAGAGTGGTGCAGAGCTGACTCTCTCGCACCTGATCAGGAGCCAGGCTCACGCAAGCTGATCGAGCGTCGCTCCAGCGAACTTGAAATCCAGGCTGGTCCGTAGGCCGCAGATGGATCTCTGCGGTTTCCCCACGATGCAAGCCGATTCCACTGCGATGGGCGACTCCGGCGAGTGTCCAGTCACCGTCGTAAGTCTCAGGCCAGATCACACCTAGAACTTCCAGCCCACACCGAGATTGAAACGCCAGTCACCGGTGAAATTCTGACTGGCCACCTCAAGACGCAGCGGACCGACGGGGGTGGTGATGATCACACCTGTACCAACAGAGATCCCGGAACCGGGCTTCTTCAGTAACTCGCCGGGATTTCCAGGCACATTCTCCTGGGAATTGAAATCTGTACCGGCATCGATGAACAGTTCACCGGCAAAGATGCTGATGATCGGGAAGCGATATTCAATGGTCGCTTCCCCGAAGCTGCGCCCCACGGCCAGATCACAGTCGTACCAACCCCTAACCGAATTCGGACCACCCAGACAGAAGGCCTCATAGGGGGGCAGCTGGCCGAGGACCGTACCCGCCTTGAGCTGCACACCAATGGCCTGAGGACAGTTGGCCTTTTCACCAGGCTTGGGACGGCAACCCTTGGCAAACTTCAGCCAATTGACCGGGAAGAACTGGGTGTAACTGGCTCGCAAACGGTTGAACGTGGGCGAGTGTTCTCCAACACTGACGAATTGCTCAGTACCAAAACTGAAGAAGTTACCGGAGGTTGGATTACGAGGATCATTGAGAGTGTTATAAGTTGCGGCCGCTCTAACACTGAGCAGATTGTTTTCATCTGCGCAGTCATAGGCAATGCAGATAAAATCATCATTTGGGGCTTTACCTTTTTTGTATCCATTGGAAGCCATTCCATAGGGGCGAGAATCCCCTGAAAAGTTGATCGGCCTCACATTGGCCACATTCAGACCGACCAGAACATTCCAGGGAACGTCTGCATAAGGATCTCCACCATTGAGGGGACGCGCGAAGATAACATTGCCACCAACCCTCTGCAGCGCGACCGAATCACCTTCATAGTCAAACCAACTGTATTCAGGGAAAATCTTCTCGGCCTTATTCACATTACTGAACTTACGATCAGCTGGATTCTTATTTGATCTCACAGAATAGGCATAATAAGAGCCTGCGTCATAATAATCATGAACGCTTCTGATGTTGCCATTGTTCTGACTCTGGAAGACTTGAGGAACCTCGCGAGCCAGAAACAATGATGTTCTAAATGATGTGCGGTGACTATCACCCTTGATCCAAGGATCTGTAAACGTGAAATTCGCCAATCCACCATATTGGCCGTAGGTAATATTCAAGGCAAGGTTCCAGGCTCGGCCGAAGAGATTGCTGTCCTGCAACTGAACCTGGCCAAAAACACCCTGGCCCTGGCTATAGCCCAAACCACCAGAAAGAGAGCCTGTTGATTGTTCAACAATACCGAGGATGATATTGATATTTCCCGGCTCACCTGCAACCGGCTTAAGCGTGACTTTCACATCGCTGAAAAGAGACGTTCCATAAATGCGTTTAATGTCACCTTCAAGCTGATTGCGGTTGAAGGTATCACCCGGCTTCAATGAAATTTCCCGAGTCACCACCCAGGGTCTGGTCTTGCCCTTGATCGGTTCTCCCTTCTCATTGGTGGGGTCACCATCTTTGTTGAGGAACTGAACCTCAACCCCGGCCACCGTTCCCTGCACCACCTTGAGGGTCACAACCCCATCAGGTGAAATACGGTCTGGACCACTGACACGAGCCAGGGAATAGCCCTCATCTGAATACCATTTCTGCAGCTCCTTCATCCTCAACCGCAGTTCATTGAGATTCAGTGTCCTGCCGTAATCAGGGCTGAAGGTGTCCGCGAGCACCTCTTCTGGAACAAGATGATCAGAGGGATTCAACTCAACACTGGTCAACAGAGGGTTGGGCTCAACCTGCACGACCAGCTGAACACCGAGGGGGCCATTGATCGGCTCGATTCGCACATCGGAGAACCAGCCGGTTGCATAGATCTTCTCAAGGTCGAGCTTGAGCTCGTCACGGGTGACGCGGCTGCCAGGAAGAACTGTCATCGCTTCATAGGCCGCCATTTCGAGCCGTGCCTGCTCTGGATGGCCGGCAATCCCCTCAATCACCACCTCTGAGATCAACACCCTGGGTTGGTCTGGCTGAAGATCAAGCGGTGTCGACTGCGCATAGGGTTCAACCGCAGGGTTCGCCTCAATCTGCTCGGCCTGCACGGCATCAGTTTCAACAGAGTCAGAGCCAACGCTTTCGACCTCAACAGCATCTACATCAACAGCCTCTGCAGCACTGCCTTCAGGATCTTTCGCTTCCTCCTCAACAATCACACCCTCGAGCCGATCCTCCTGCTCAGCCGGAGCAGAGTCGGGATCAACAGTCTGAGCCTGAGCGGAAGCAGCAAGGATTGGCAGGAGCAGAAACAGTCCAAGTGCCCCGTTTCGAACTGCATCAACACTGCGGCCCAAGGAATATCTGACCATGGAGAATTGAGATCCCGCGGAAGCCCGCAAAATTTGCGCTGACCTTACCGGTAGTTGAGGGGGTTGGCTCAGGCCCCTTGGACCCGTTTGTAGACCTCCCCGTAGGCCTCCATCACCCCGCCAAGGTCCTGACGGAAGCGATCCTTGTCCAGAATTCGTGCCTGGGGGTCGCTATTGCGTTGATCCCAGAGCCTGCAGGTATCGGGGCTGATCTCGTCAGCAACCAGTAAACGGCCTGCAGGATCGAGGCCCAGTTCAAGCTTGAAATCCACCAACAACAGATCGAGATCAGCAAAAAAGGATCTGAGCAGCCGGTTCACCTGCCTCGCTACAGCCTCAATCTCAAGCCTGCGTTCCTTGCTGATCAGAGCCAGCTTCTCAAGCCTGGCATCTGTGAGGAGTGGATCCCCGAGGCTGTCGTCCTTGTAATACAGGTCAAGAAGTGCTGGCGAAAGCTCTGTTCCAGGGGGAATCGGCGTCTGCTTGCAGAGGGATCCAGTGGCAATGTTGCGCAACACCACTTCAATCGGGATCACATCGACCTGATGCACAACCATCCAGGTCTCCCCCGCCAGACCGAGATAATGGGTCGCAATTCCATGACGCTCAAGCCATTCAAAAATCCGAGCGGAGATCTGGCAGTTCAGGCGTCCCTTGTCATCGAGTTGCGCCCTCTTGAGAGCATTGAAAGCGGTGGCATCATTCTTGAATTCCACCAGAACCTGTCCGGCCTGATCACAGGCAAACACCCGCTTGGCCTTGCCCTCGTAGAGAAGCGGTCCGTGGTCTGGAGTCATGGGGTTGGAGTTGGAGAGGGATCCTCAGCAGCAGCATGCCCACCAGGCTCCCGGGGAGAGCGCAGCTGCTGATCCAGTGCTGCAGCTGACTCCTGCTGTTTCTCATCCTCACGGAGCAGCTCCAGGAGGGAATAGCGATCATCCACACGGCTCGCCAGACGGCGCAGGCGCTGCCTCGGCCGCGTCCCCTCGCCCCCTGAAGCCAGCTCCAGTTTCAGCTGCAGCCTCAACAGCTCGATGGCCAGCCCCCAGGCCTCATCGGCAGCCGCCTGATCAAGGGCAGATTCCAGCAGTGGAGTCGATTGATCAAGGCCCATGTCCGCGAGCAGATCCGCAGCCAGTCCGAGCCGGGCCGCCCCTGCAGCACCGGTGACACGAGAGGCGAGCAACACGCTGATGGCCGCATCGACATGGCCCATGGATCGTTCATGCTCCACCAGAACATCGAGGGCGGATCGTGTCAGCACACTGCCATCACTGCCTTCAGCCACTGGCAACCGCTCTAGATCCAACGCCGTGAGATTGCCATCGGCCAGTCGGCGCAGGGCAAGGGACGCACCGGCATGATCAAGAGCAGCACTCGCCGCCTGCCAGGAGAGCAGCAGCCACTGCCGGCGCTGCTTCCCCTTTGCCGGACCGAATCGACTGAGCACGCTCTGGGCACTGACCGGTGCCTTGCAGACCATCAACGCCTGGGCATTGGCGACCACAACCTCAAACGGTTGAGGTGATGGAGCGACAAGCATGAGTCGATCGCGAAGCTCACGCATCCGCTGATCCAGCCCGAACCGCGCTGCATCGGCACAGACATCCGTAAGCTCGGCGATATCAGCATCAAGCAAAGCCTTTTGATAGATCAGTTCAGAGATCGGCTGATCAGACGCGGGGATGGAACCCTGCTGCACGGAAGCCTCAGACGACCTGACTGCTGAGGCCAGCAACAACAGCGACAGGGATAGGGGCAGGGCGTAAATCCCCATGGGATGAGCCGTTCAACAAAGATGGATCTGGGCCATGGATCCGTCATGCGGTCTCCAGCCCAAACAAACCTAGGGGGCTTCCGCGTCCCCGATTTGCTGCGATGGCCATGTCCACAACCCGTCCTCAGAGCCTTCCCCCCCTGCATCGGGTCCTCGTCATCGGCGGGGGTGGTCGCGAGAATGCTCTCGCCTGGGCACTCAAACGCTCCGATGGGATCGAGAACGTCTGGGTTACGCCTGGCAATGGCGGCACGGACGAACTCTGTGGCTGTGACCGGCTGAGCGTGGCCGAGACCGATGGCGATGGCCTGATCGAGGCCTGCCGCACCCATGGGATTGAACTTGTGGTGGTGGGCCCTGAAGCCCCGCTGGCTGAAGGCCTGGCAGATCAGCTGCGAGCAGCGGGGCTGGCGGTGTTCGGCCCCGGTGCCGATGGTGCCCAGCTGGAAGCAAGCAAGGCCTGGGCAAAAGCGCTGATGAGCGAAGCGGGAGTGCCCACAGCAGGCCATTGGACGGTGAGCACGGAAGCTGAGGCGATGGCCGTGCTTGAGCAGGTTCAGCGACCGCTGGTGGTGAAGGCCGATGGTCTGGCAGCAGGCAAGGGGGTGACGGTCGCCGAAACCACGGAGGACACAGCTGAAGCCATCCGCGCTGCCTTTCAGGGACGCTTCGGCTCTGCCGGCTGCCAACTTGTGCTTGAGGAACGCCTTCAGGGACCTGAGGTCTCGGTGTTTGCGCTCTGCGACGGCAGTCGCATGGTGCTGCTGCCCCCCGCCCAGGACCACAAGCGGCTTGAGGAGGGAGACCAGGGGCCCAACACCGGTGGGATGGGGGCCTATGCCCCAGCCCCCTTGCTCGATGCCGAAGGTCTTGCGCTGGTGCAGCGCCTTGTACTGGAACCGACTCTGGCTGCGCTTGCACGGCGACAGATCAACTACCGCGGCGTCATCTATGCAGGGCTGATCCTGACGGAGTCCGGCCCCCAGGTCATTGAATTCAACTGCCGTTTCGGTGACCCTGAGTGTCAGGCACTGATGCCCTTGATGGGAGCGGAGCTGGCCAGGGTGCTGCAAGCCTGCGCTCTGGGCTGCCTTGATCTGGTCGCACCCCTGAGCATCCGTGGCGGCTGCAGTGCCTGCGTGGTGGCGGCCGCCGGCGGCTATCCCGATTCACCCCGCAAGGGTGACCCCCTCAGCATCGAGCTGCAGGAGGGGCGCTCCCTGCAGCTCTTCCATGCGGGCACCGCTCGCCAGCAGGATGGTTCTCTGGTCACCTCGGGGGGGCGTGTGCTGGCGGTGGTAGCTCAGGGAGACAGCTTTGATCAGGCCTTCGACGCTGCCTATCAAGGGCTGAGGGCGGTGGAGTTCACCGGCATGACCTACCGCAGGGACATCGGCTATCAGGTGCGGCGGAATCAATCCAGGACAGGCCAACAGCCTGGCATCGGCACATAGGCCAGAACAGGCCCAGAGTGCTCGGCAGAGCGCGGCTGAACGGCTGATCAGATCCGGCCGCCACCGGCAAACCCACAAGGCAGATCTGCGCACAGTCCTAGGCTGGGGAGGAATACCAGGCCTGATGGCCAGCAGCAGCACTCCTGCCATCACTGAATGGGCTCCTCCAGGCAGTGACCCACCACCACCGGAACCCTCCGGATGGTGGCGGCGGATCTCCATGTGGTGGGCTGAATTCAGCCTGCAGACCAAGCTTCTGGCCGTGGCCACCCTGGTGGTGAGCCTGATGATGACAGGCATCACCTTTCTGGCCCTGAATGGCATCCAGCGGGATGCGGGCATGAACGACACCCGCTACGCCAGGGACCTTGGCCTGCTGCTCTCGGGAAACGTCACCGAACTGGTGGCAGAAGGTCGCGATCGGGAGCTCGCCAATGTGGCAGAGCAGTTCTGGCGGTCAAGCCGCAGCATCCGCTACATCTTCTTCGCCGACCCAGACGGTGTGATCTATCTGGGCATTCCAATCAGCGCCAACGCCGACAGCGGTAGCAGTGAACTGCAACTGAACCGTCGCCTTGAATTACCGACTGACGTCAAGAAACGACCAGGGGAGCCTCTGCTGAGGCAGCACCTCACGCCCCAGGGGCAGGTGACCGATGTCTTCATCCCACTGATCAGAAACGGTCGCGATCTGGGCGTACTCGGACTGGGTGTCAATCCAAATGAAACGGCTCTTGCCAGTGCGGCCCTGACCCGTGAGGTGACGATTGCGGTCTTCATTTCAATCTGGGTTCTGGTGATCCTCGGGGCTGTGTTCAACGCACTGACGATCACCCGCCCGGTGAAAGAACTGCTGCGTGGCGTCAGAGCGATTGCCTCCGGCAATTTCGAAGCCCGCATCTCGCTGCCGGTGAGTGGCGAGTTGGGTGAATTGCTCGATGGCTTCAATGCAATGGCCTCCCAGCTGGAGGTCTATGACGCCGCAAATATCGAGGAACTCACTGCAGCACAGGTGAAACAGCAATCCCTGATTGCCACCATGGCCGATGGGGCAGTGCTGATCGATGAGCGGGGTCGGATCGTGCTGGCCAATCCCACCGCCCGTCGATTGTTTCGCTGGGAGGGTCGCAACCTGGAGGGCCAGGAACTGCTCCAAGAGTTACCAGAGCTGCTGGGCAATGAACTGCATGAGCCCCTTGAGACCATGCTCGGCAACATGGCCGACAGTACCGACATCCGCTGCAGTGTCGGCGAGCCGGCACGCACGCTGCGCATCGTGCTGCAACCGGTGCGTGACCCAAGTGGTGAAATCCTCAAGGGCATCGCCGTGACCGTGCAGGATCTCACCAGGGAGGTGGAGCTGAACGCGGCTCAGAGCCGTTTTATCAGCAATGTCTCCCATGAGCTGAGAACACCGCTTTTCAACATCAAGAGCTATCTCGAAACACTCCACGATCTCGGCGATCAACTCAGCGAGGAAGAGAAACGGGAATTCCTAGGTGTTGCCAATGACGAAACCGACAGACTGACGCGACTTGTCAATGATGTGCTCGATCTGTCGAGGCTGGAATCGCGGCAGACCCTCCAGTTTGAACCCATTGAGCTGCGTCCGGCCATGGAGCAGACCCTGCGCAATTACCGACTCAATGCCGATGACAAGCAGGTGGAGCTTGCTCTCGATGTCGACAATGACCTGCCCGATATCCTTGGCAACTGGGATCTGCTGCTGCAGGTGCTCGACAATCTGGTTGGCAATGCACTCAAGTTCAGCCGCTCCGGCGGCACCCTGATGCTGCGTGCCTACACCTGGCCGGATACCTGCTCCGTACCCCACCCGATCGAGAGCCTGCCCTCAGCCCCCTGCTGCGAACTGTCAATTTCCCCGCCCCTGCCAAGGCTTCGGGTGGAGGTTGCCGATACAGGCTTTGGCATCAGTGAGGCGGATCAGCAACGCATCTTCGATCGCTTCTATCGCGTCGAGAATGCCGTGCATACGGAAGTAGGCACCGGTCTGGGCCTTTCAATCGTGCGTGACATCATCGAAAAACACGGCAGCCAGATCTTCATGGCCAGTGAAACAGAGGTGGGAACAACCTTCTGGTTTGATCTGCCCCTTGAACACGCTGATGCCGACGAGCTTCAACTTCAATCTGAACTTCAAAGCTCCCGCAAGGCCAAGCAGTTGCAGCCATGAGCGTCAGCCCACTACGGCAGCGTTGAGAGTGCAACAGTTTCAGACGGATTTCTCATCCTCTGAGGCAACAGCCCGAGCGATACGGGCCAGCTCACTGCGCTCATCGGTGGTGACCCGATGGGGAACACCGCTGATGATGCGCTCAAAATTGGCGAAGGAATCCTTGATCTGAGGCCCATTGTCGGTGATCACGAATTCACGGATGCCCTTGTCATGCCAGGAACCACGCATCTTGAACACATTCAGAGCGCGAGCCATCTCACCACGAACTTCGACATATTGCAGCATCAGAATCGTGTCGGTGATCGTGGAGATATGGGAATCAGTGATCGAATGGCTGCCCATGAACTCTTGGGCGGTGTTGGTGAAGAACCCGGCGATCTCTTCCTGCTTGGCGTAGCCGGTCACACCGATCACAAACTGTCGGAAAGCGTTATGGCTGATTCCACGGGCCAGGGCTGAGAGAGAATCAATCGCCATTCGAGACGGCTTGAACTCACTGATCTCGGTTTTGATGATCTGCAAGTGATCTTCAAGACCCGTCGATTCGGGATACGCACAGATAATTTTCAGCAGACCGTCCTGCTCCATCTTTTCGAAATCAATCCCCCAGCTGGTGGCATTGCGGAGCAACTGGGCTCTGGACTCCTCATAGGCGAACAGGATTGCCCGTTCCTTATTGGAGCAGGCGTCCTCCACGAACTTGGAGACCAACAATGTCTTGCCTGTTCCAGTTGCACCTGTCGCCAGGATGATCGAATCCTTGAAGAAACCTCCACCACACATTTCATCGAGGCGAGGCACACCGGAGCTGACCCGCACATTGGAGGAACGCTGGGTCAGGCGCATGGCACCGAGCGGGAAAATGCTGATGCCATGGGCGCCCATGGTGAAGGGGAACTCGCCCTTCATATGGGTGGTGCCACGTAGTTTGAGAATCTCCACGGTGCGACGGCGACGTTCTCCCTCCAGAACGTTGCGCAGAATCACAACATTGTCGGAGACGAATTCTTCAACCCCATAGCGAGCAATCGGTCCGTATTCATCAATCCTCTCGGTGGTCATCACTGTGGTGACACCGATTTCCTTGAGCCTTGCGATCAGACGAAAGATCTCCCGCCGCACGACAAAAACAGCATCATATTGCTGAAAAACAGCCGTAATTGAGTCAATGGCAACCCGTTTGGCCTTGTATTTCCTAATCGCATAATTAATGCGTTCTATCAAGCCCGAAAGATCAAAACTACCGGCAACATCTTGTCCGTCGGGATCAGGTGATGCATCAAGAATGAATAATTTATCCTGTTCAACCATCTCCTGAAGGTTCCAGCCAAAACTGGCTGCGTTTCTGAGAATATCGAGAGGAGACTCCTCAAAGGTGACGAAAATACCTGGCTCATCGAATTGACAGATACCGTTGTGGAGGAAATGCAGGGAGAACACCGTCTTCCCAGTTCCCGAGGTTCCACTGATCAAAGTGCTGCGACCAATCGGAAACCCCCCCTGAGACACCTCATCAAAACCTTCGATCCCGGTCGGGAGTTTCTGCACCTGCATATGGGCCGGGCCGCTATCGCTAGGAAAATGCATGGTTACAGGGCACTGACCCAACGCTAGGTAGAAAGCACAATGGCTTGAGGGGTTGCCCCGCGAGGCTTAAGAATCTGGCGACTCCACGTCTTCATCCTCCAACGCATCGCGCAAGGTTGAGGAGAGGGCACTGTCAGCCAGCTCATCGTAGAGAAGGTCAAGGCCAATCAAAACCCGCTCCCGATCGGACAGATCACCGATGATCCGCCGAACCGGTGGGGGCAGGATCTTGGCGAGGGTCGGTGTGGCAAGAATCTTGTCCTCCTCTGCGAGTTGAGGATTCTTGAGCACATCGATCACCTTGAGGGCATACACGCCCCGAAACTCCGTCTCAAGAATATTGCGCAGGGTCTTGAGGGCCCGCATGGAGTTGGGCGTATTGCCTGCGACATAGAGCTTGAGGATGTAGGTCTTTCGTGGACTCATGAGGAAACCTCCGGGGTATCTGATGCATCACGGCTGGATCTGACTGAACTTGGAGCTGTGAGGGGAATGTCAGCGGGAATAGAGCGTCGATACATCTCACAGAGATGGGCCATCACATCAAGAAGCGCCAGGCGGTAGTCCTGAAGGAAATCGTTCTTGCGTCCTTCAAGTCTGAGTTGATTACCGAACTCGTCAATCATGTTCATATGAATCTCCACCGCACGGGTGATCGGCAGATCACCGAAAAAGGATGTATTTACGAAACTTTCAAGGGCCTGGTTGGCTGCTGCGGGGTCTCGAAAATAACTGATCAACAGATCCCGGTAGGTGCGTTGCAGGGATTGATTCAGTTCCCTTCTCTCTTTGGGAGGCAGGTTGGCAAGGAAGCGGGAGGGATCACGCTTGTAGAAAACCCCCATATATCCGAGACGTTCCTCCAGGCGACGCGAAAGCTTCCAGGCATCCGATCCGGCAAGTGATTCCCCTTCCCTGGCGGGTTGCCCCTCATCTTCACGGTCCTCCTTCTGGCCATGACGCAGGAACCGGGATATGGCTGCATCAACGTTGTAGCCAAGCTGTTCGAGCTGATCTGCAGGCAGGTGAACCTCCTCCGGGTGAAAGTCCACATGCCCCGTCACCCCACCAATAACTACGGCAGGGAAGAGAAGTCCCTGCTCCAGCAAGGACTGACGAATGCTGTCATTCAGCAGAGCTTGATCGATCACAATCGCATCGATGGCCTCCCTCTGAACCTCCAGAAGGCCCACCAGATCACCCTCCTGTTGAGGCAGGCTCAATTGGAGAGGTTGATAACGATTGGGGGGAAGCCATTGATAACAGGCCTCAATCACTGAGGGCGTACCCAATATCAGAGCAATGGTGAGCGCCGGTTTGGCCATCAGCCAGTTCGGATGTTCCTAGGTTGAATCTTGACGAACGGGGCCTCGAAGCGTGAAGATCTTTGTTTGTCTTTCGATTGCGGCTCAGGCCAACGAATCGAACTCTTCAGATCCTGGCTGAGCGCCTAGATGCTGAGGCTTCGAGCCTGACTGCGTCCTATCACCATGGCCGACTCGCCCAAGCCAGAACAATCCAAGCAAGCCTCGGCCCCCGCTGAGGCCGCGCAAGGCAGCTACGCCATCGTTGAGGCCTCAGGGCAGCAATTCTGGCTGCAGCCAAACCGCTACTACGACCTGGATCGCCTCCATGCCGATGTTGACGAGACAGTCACCATTGAGAACGTACTTCTCGTCAGGGATGCCAAGGGAACGACCCTTGGCACGCCCTACGTCAAAGGAGCCAGTGTTGCCTTGAAGGTGATGGCGCACAGGCGAGGCCCAAAGTTGATTGTCTACAAAATGCGCCCCAAGAAGAAGACCCGGCGCAAGAATGGCCACAGACAGGAACTGACCAGGGTGATGGTTGAGTCCATCTCCGTTGGTGGCAAGAGCATCAGCTGAGTTGATTCAGCTCGCAGACAACAGTCGCCCATCCACAGCAATCGATTTCTGACTCCCCATGGCTCACAAGAAAGGCACAGGCTCAACACGTAACGGACGCGACTCCAACTCCAAGCGTCTCGGCGTCAAGGCCTACGGCGGTGAGAGTGTTTCTGCTGGTTCGATCCTGATCCGTCAACGGGGCACCTCAGTGCTGCCCGGCATCAATGTCGGCAAAGGCAAAGACGACACCCTCTTTGCGCTCACGGATGGGGTGGTGAAATTCGAAACGATCCGTCGAGGTCTGCGCAATCGCAAACGGATCAACATCGCCACGGCAGGCTGAGGAGCTAACCACGATTTGCACACAGAGCCCCAGTAGGGGATAGGCGAAAGCCACAAGATCCAGCCCATCAGCACCTCTTAGTGGCTGAGCCAACCGTGCTGCAACAATCCAGATGAACAACGGATCGGAGGTGGAAGTGCCCTTTGGCTTCGTTGTGATCGACAAGCCTGCAGGGCTCACGTCCCATGCCTGTGTCAATCGCCTGAGACGGGTGTTTGGCATCAAACGCGTCG
>MPLX02015592.1_pt1 | contig 18457 bp, 18 predicted proteins | sample 1617341 | NCBI WGS metagenome assembly MPLX02 (sample SAMN05944804, study PRJNA350692) | marine metagenome | biome: marine; feature: ODZ; material: water; isolation source: 120 m water sample filtered on 0.2 um supor filter | place: Pacific Ocean | collected 2012-04-08 | depth 120m m | reverse complement strand
TGAACTTACTGGATACGAGGAAGGATTAGTTAGGCAATGATTTTTCTATAATACCACATTGTTGAAGACAGTCAGGTTGTGCAAACCCACCAGCAGTTTGAAAAGAGTCGTATTTAAGCTGGCACCCATCATCGATGTTATTGAAGTATGAATCATAATCGAAAGCTATTTGGTTACTTTTACAGGGAAAATTTTTTGATAAGCAGGTGATTGATAGAATTTTCATACCCTATATAAGTTTGAGGTTTTCTGTATGAATTAACTGTGACGGGAGTGTTGGGCATGGACTTTGCGGTATTGTCCCTATGCCCAGATACGATGAAATAGTAGAAATATTTGATATAGAGGTTTGTACACCTGTTACCCGGCAGGTTCGCAGGCTTGTTGAAAAGACAAAGTCCTGGCGATTATATCGCCTTTATTTGATCTATGTATACCCTATGGGTGAAGATCAAATTTGTCATCGGAGAACAGCCACTAAATTAGTTGTTGCTAAAGAAGATGAGGCTGTAATCAAATTCCGCAACTTAGGTAAATTCAGGGATATCAAGTGGAAGCAATTGAAGCATGATATGGAAGATGAAAAACCACGGGGTGAATGGATGGAATTTGAATATTTAATGGATCTGGAGCCCGGAAGCTATAACAGTTATTTTATGATTAAATAGGTGCACCCTTCCTTAGTAGTGTGGAGAACATTCCGTGTCTTGTCGTTACAGTCCCGGACTTTTTCAGAAAACTCATGAATGAGGATATCTGTTATTATCTGCCTGTATATAAACCGTTGAAAAATAACGGTTTGGTTTAAGAAACAACGAGCTACAACCCGCTTCGCAGCGACCAATCTCTTATTCTGAAAGTTGTAATGATCATTAACCCCTGCAATGGGGTTTTTTGGAGATCAGGCTCTCATTTAAAAAAGTCTTAATGAGCAAGCTATTGAAGATTACTGTTAAAATCCACAACGTTTACAAGCTCTAAAAAATGGAGCTGCCATTTCAGAGGCCCCGCGAAATGTCATGTCACTGGTAAGAGGATGAACAGAGAGCAAACGGGCGCCATTTTTGACTGCTTCAACCATCCCTTCCTCGATATCTTTAGGATCCTCCATGGATCCAGATCCAACAACACGCCCCGTATGAATCCCTAGTTTGGTTGCTTCACGAAAAAAATCATTGATGGCATCGTTCACTTCAGGAATTTCACCCTGACGAAGGATGACGTCCAAAGGACCCACAAAACCACAGGCTTTGTTTCGACCCTGAGCAACCATCAATTGAAGGATTTTGTCTCTGAGTTTTCTGTCAATTAAGTATTCTGATGTTTCGAATTGGATCCAACCCTGTGTTTCTGTTTCAGAAGACCTTAAGTCATCTGGAGTATAATTCATGCTGCGATCACCATTGCGAACCGGGTAACCTCCACGATCATGAGGAGTGGGATTTCCAGGTTCAGGAAAATTAACCGATTTGAAAAATATCTCAGCATCTTCAAAAGTGCATCCATAAGGCCGCAGGGTCGCTCTTGCACCCAGTTGGTAGGCATCGCCATACGAGCTGATGGCTTCTCTATGAAGGCGTTGCACTGCTAAAAGCCCGAGACGTGCCTCGATTGCATTTTGTTCTCGCCCATAAAAACCCTCCCATTGAGTGTGTTCTGCATCATTGACGATCCATGTGAAGCCTGCTTTAGCCCACGCATGTGCTTCATTTTCACGGAATTTATTCCATGGGATGTCATTAAAAATTCCTAAAAATGGTGGGGTATCCTTTATGGAAGAACACTTGTCCATTATTTCTTTTACAGGGTTGCGAAGCGGATTAAGGGTATATTGAAAAGCCCGGTTTGCAAATTCCTCCGTTTTAAGTGGGATGCTGCCTCCTAAAGAATCATTTATATTCATTTCTTATCCTCACATTGAACCATTATGGTTTTTGAATTTTCAATTGATTTAAAACTATTCAGCGCAGTCATTGCATTTCAAATGTATTATCTTGAGTTACAGTCTTGTTTGATTACCGGGTTTCATAATTTAATAATGAGGTTGTTATTATCTGTAAATCATTAACCGGACAAATCCATACAAAGACCACGATTGGAAAAAATGTATACTTAAATAAAATAACCAGATGTCTGGTCTGATAAGTCCAAATATTGATAAGACAAAAACAATATTAATTATGAATGTTATTGAATAAACCGTGGTTAATGCTCCACCTGAAGTGAAATCAGCGAACTTTCTTACTTGGCTGTATATGTAAATTAAATAACAACTGTAAAGAGAAATGATGGATGTGGATATAAGGATCAAATAATAAATAAATTCAAAATAATCAATTGGCGTAATTCTGATAATATAGAAAGGGATATAACACAAAAAAATACCAGTTATAGAATTAAAAATCATCATCCAAAAACGAACGGAATCCTGTGCTTTCCATTCTCCAGAACCTCTTCTTCCTAATGAAATAGAAATGACCTGTAAACCAATTTGTCCAATTCCTATTTCTCCAAAAAATATGATTGCTTCGAAAAAATCTGACAGGTCCTTCATTTTTCACTCTATTCTGAAAAATCCTTATACATTCAGTTATCAATATTTTTTAGAAAGAAATCAACTGCCTTGTCAATGGTATGGAAATCAAGTTTTTGCTTGGAGAGATGCCATTCAAAGATTTTGATAGTGCTATTGATAATTGTTCCAAAAGGGTTTCAACGTTTCATTACGGACATCATGATCCTCTTGGGAAAACTGTTCCGGTTCAGATTCGAGCAACAACCATGTCAGAAAGCGTGAAACTTCTTTGGGATTCAATAACTCATTTTGATGTTTGAAAGATCGGAATTTTTCGAGCATGGGAAATTCCTTCTCATCCAAATTTCGTATTTGTTCCTGCATGGGAGTATCGACAATTCCTGGCTTCGCACTGCCAATCAGGATTCCCTTTTCTAATAATTCCTGCTTCCAGCATTTATAACTCATCAACAGGGCGGCTTTGGAGATGCAGTAGGCTGCCCATCCCTGGACCGGCTGGTGAGCAGCTCCAGATGAAATATGAAGGATTCGTGACCCGGATTGAAGCTTGGGAAGGAGTTTCTGAGTAAGAAAGAGAGGTCCTTCCAGGTTGATCTGATAATGCTTTTGCCACGCACTTCGTTTCATTTTGCTAAGAGACCCCGCAGGATCAAGTACTGCTGCATTGTGTACAAGCAGGTTTAATTTTTTCCTTTTCAGGGCTGAGGAGATTTTTCTTCGGCCTGATACGGTTCCCACATCAGCCTGAACTGTCATAACCGAGTCACCGAAATCCTGCATCAAGGCATCCAAAGGCTGAAGTCTTCGACCCACGCCCACCACCTCGTATCCTTCTGCAATCAGCCTTTCACAGAGGGCACGCCCTATCCCGGTCCCTGCTCCTGTAATCAATGCGCGTTTTGTCATATTGGTTTCCTTTTTATGAATCCTGTCAACATAATCTCCATCTTAACATTTCAGATTGAAGTCTTCATTTACAGAATATTTTATTCTTTTTGTCTTTTTTCAAAAAGCTTGGTTTAACAAAGCAAATGTGAAAGTCACTGTCTTCGAAATATCACGAATGGATTGATTGATGAAGTCTAAGGCTATTTCAGATAGGATGAGCAGAATTTTTTCAGGCTCCACGTTTTCAGAAAGGGAAACAGCAGGAATCCTTTATCAGGATTGTGCCTGGGTTTGGTGCCAAACTCCACCAGGCTTTTTTCGAATCGAAACCGTTGACCAAGGAAGTTCCCTGTTCAGACTGCCCTTAAAAAGGTTTAGAGGATCTGTCCTTGCCCCAGTTCAAAACTAATGACGTCTTATGTCCAAAGAACCTCCAGGTCACAGTAGTGAGACCGCCTATCAATTAGAGACGCCGCAACAGCATCGTGATTTTTACGACGACTGGGCACAAACCTATGATTCTGGTTTTGCACAATCAAAAGGTTATGAATATCCGCAACGGATCGCAGAATATTTTGTGACCCAGGTGAGTCAAGATCAGGGGCCTGTCATGGATATCGGCTGCGGAACAGGACTGGTTGGAGAATCTCTTAGACAGAATGGATGGAGTTCGGGGCTTGATGGAGTGGACATTTCAGAAGGGATGCTTGAAGTTGCCCGGGCCAAAGGTGTTTATGGAAGGCTCTTCAAAGAAGACCTGACCAAATCTGATAATCTTCCAAAATCGTTTTATGGAGGATTGATCAGTGCCGGCACCTTCACCCATGGACATCTTGGGCCTGAAGTTTTATTGAGTGTCTTTGCTCTTGCACGAGCAGAAGCTCATGCAGTGATAGGGATCAATGCTCAGCATTTTGGAAATCAGAATTTTGAACAGGCATTTTGGGAGTGGGAAAACAATAAAATCATCAGCCAGCCAAAATGGACGGAAACTGAAATCTACCAGGCTTCTGACGGCAGTGAGACAGAAAAGAAAATGGCAATGATTGCCGATTTCAGAATTTTAGTAGAAACCTAATCCTAAACTCGGGTTGCAGAAACCTTTTCTTCTCAGCTACGAGTCTGACATTTCATTCATGAACAATGCATCTTCCCAGGTGATTCTGAAGATTACAGGATGGGAAAATGGATGGGGATTGTTCAGTATACTCTGCCGTAGAAAGTTTCCAGAGCAGATTCCGAAAGTCCAATCCCTGGTTGGTCGTTGAATGCGAAGACGACCAACATCCGTGTGATTCGCCCTCGGGTCGGAGTGACACGGTGGATGGAATTACGTCCCCGGAAGAGGACCAGATCTCCAGGGTCGAAATGGAGGCAATCGACAGTCGATGATCCTGCAAGGATCTGATCGACGGCATCGAATCCCATCTCTCCGGCATCGGCGTTACGAACTTCGGCGACGTATTCGAAACGTCCTCCTGCTTCAGGTGCCTGGAGGAGTAGTGTGACGGCAAAAGAGGAATTATCAAAATGCCAACCGAGTTCTCGTCCTTCCTGGGCGAAGTGGATGTTGATGGAGGAGAGATCATCATCGTAAGGATAAATTTCATTGATTCCCAAAACGGTACAGAGAAAATCCCGAAAGGATGGATGATCATAAAGTTCCCGTAAAGGGGAGTCCTCAGGAACCTGGTCATGCGCAAGCAAGCCCTTGCTGCTCAGAACCTGACGGTTGAAGGGATGATTGTCTGGAAGTGAAGGGTCCGGGGGAGTGAGATAGACATTGTGAGTTGAGTTTGCATAAAAAGCTTCGGCCTGCCTACCTTCTGAAGCTTCTACCACCTGATGCACCGAGTTTTTTATCAAGAAATCTTTGAGAACCAAAGCCCCGTTGTCTTTCAAAACGGATCGGCATCGATTCCGGTAACCGGGATCATCGATTGGATGCAGGTCGAGTCGGATGTGTCTGCAGGTCATAGTGTTTTCACAATGAAGTTCTTACTGATCTCACGAATTGGAGAATTCCTCAAGCCCTTAGCCTCAACAGCAATGCAGTCTGAGTTCTTGGCATGAGTCTCTGAACCTAAGAATAAGAATAGATTGATTTTATGATCTGCTGGAAGGTAAAAGTTAAAAAACGGCACATAACTCGAATTAAAAAAAAATGACCATGGCAAGAATGATTATGATCGGGACCTTCAGCGAAAAAGGAGTGAGGGGACTGATGACCAACGATCTGGACCGAGAGGCGATCGTGAAGAAAACCTGTGAAGCAGTTGGAGTGAAGTTTGTTTCCTTCGACATCCTTCAGGGACCTTTTGATTTTATGGCAGTTGCTGAAGGAAACGCGGAACAGGGAGTGGCCATGAAAGGTGCTGTGTCTTTATCCGGAGATTTCGAGCAGATACATCTCTGCACTTCCATTTCCCTGGATGCTGTCCGCTCCAATGTGAAGAAGATCATGGGCACCTATACCCCGCCTTCCGGTTCTTAAAAACCTGCCAGATGACGTGGACCGTTCCCTCTCCTCCTGAAGATGGGGCTGGTCCTTCCGATTTTTCACCTCACTCAACTGAAAAATAGGGAAAGGCCGCAGCCGGTTTCTTTTCGATTCCCTGTTTCAGAGTCCGAAAATCGAAGCCAGGTCCATTTTTTGACTGAGTTGTTCCATCTCGGCATCCTCAGGTGTTTGCTGATTTTGTGAAGCAGCACGCAAGAAAGCTGGAAGCAGTTTGACGTCCCCTGCCGAGTTGAGGAAGAGCCCCTGCTGGGAGAGGATCCAGCCGATAGCCTGGGAAATGTCTTCCTCGATCTTCAGAGGCTCGTACCAGGTCTTGTAGGATTTCACGGCACCTGCAGCCCAGGGGCCCCGGGCAATGGATTTGATGGTCTGGACGGCAATGTCCCGTTCCCTGCAGATCTGCCAGGTTTCGAAGAAATCAGGAGCATAGGTCTGATGCTGTGATGCAAAATAATTCCATGGCATCAGTACCGAATCGAAATTGAAACGCTGCAAGCTGCGCTTATGCATCGCCGCCACATTCCAGCCATGACCGGTCACGCCGATGAAACGGACCAGGCCTTCTTCTCTGGCTTCGATGGCGGCTTCCAAGGCTCCTCCTGCGGAAAGGGCCTGTTCCCATTCGTCAGGATGGATCAATGCGTGTAGTTGAATCATGTCCAGATGGTCAGTACAGAGACGATCCAGGGAGGCTCGGATCTGCTCTCTGGCTCTCGGATAGGTTCTTTCTCTGGTTTTTGTGGCAAGGAAGAACGTTTTACGGTGTTTTTTCATCCAAGGCCCGATTCTCAATTCCGAATCCCCGTAAGCTGCAGCGGTATCGATGTGATTGATATCGAATTCAAAAAGGAGGTCGAGCACCCGGTCAGCTTCATCCTGATCTGATTTTGCCAGTGCCGCTCCGCCAAAAAGCACTGCGGAACTCATATGTCCTGTTCTTCCGAATCTCTGTTTTTCTATGGCCATGGTTCGTGTTTTGTTTCTATTTCAGAAAGGGGTGTTGTCTGTTTTTTATATCGAAAATGAACCTGGACTGCAAAAAAATAGAGTGAAGAAAAAAATCAGGGCAATCCGATAGCCTTCTATTCAGGAAATTTTGAAGGATGTATAGATCTCCAGACTTTCCTTGACCTCTAGAGATTATCCATTATTCTAAGATGCTTTTTACTCCATGAAGTCAATGGATTCCCAAGCTCAATTTAAGACGAAGTATTTTGCCTAAGCTGATCCGATCCTACGTACGTACCGTCGATGCGGTCAATTTCTGGATCGGCTGGTTGATGATGTACGGCCTCTTTGTGATTTTTGGCGTGCTGCTTTGGTCCTCGATCTCCAAAACCTTCTTCCTGCCTTCTCTCTGGACTCTTGAAATCGCACAGTTTGCGATGGTCGCCTATTATATTTTGGGAGGCCCTTTTTCTCTCCAGATTGGGGCGAATGTTCGTATGGATCTTTTTTATGGAGGCTGGACGGACCGCAAAAAAGCCTGGTTTGATGCCTTCAGCATCCTCTTGCTTATATTCTACCTTGGGGTACTGCTCTACGGCGCAATCGACAGCACGGCTTATTCGCTCCAGTACAACGAACGCAGTCCCACCGCCTGGAGGCCTCTTTTATGGCCGATCAAGATTGTGATGTGTGTGGGAATCTTTCTGATGCTGCTTCAGGCCATTTCAGAATTTTTCAAGGACATTGCCAAGCTTAAGGGAAAGGAAATCTGATGTCCTATGAAATGATCGCGATCTTTATGTTTTCCTCAATGATGCTGATGCTGATGACGGGTCAGCGGGTTTTCGGCGTCATCGGTGGGGTGGCAGCGGTAGCTTCATTGGCGCTTTGGGGAACCGGAGGTTCGGACCTTCCCTTTTCCGCGGCGATGAAGCTGATGAAGTGGTATCCGCTTTTGACGCTGCCGATGTTCATCTTCATGGGTTATGTCCTTTCCGAATCCAAACTCGCGGATGACCTTTACAGAATGTTCCATGTCTGGATGGGACCCATCAACGGTGGCCTCGCCATTGGCACCATCGGATTGATGGTCTTGATTTCGGCGATGAATGGACTTTCTGTTGCAGGGATGGCCATCGGAGCAACGATCGCGCTTCCCGAATTGCTTCGCCGTAATTATGACAAAAGGATGATAACTGGGGTGATCCAGGCGGGTTCCTCTCTGGGGATCCTGGTTCCTCCCTCTGTTGTTCTGGTGCTTTATGCGATGATCGCCCGTCAGCCGGTGGGCCAGCTCTGGCTCGCTGGGGTGTTTCCTGGTTTGATGATGGCAGGACTTTTTATCCTTTACATCTACATCCGCTGCAGGATTCAACCTCAACTTGGTCCTGCCCTGGGTGAGGAGGAGCGTCAGATCTCAAGGTCGGAAAAGCTTCGTTTATTGAATGCAGGGCTGCTTCCGTTGAGCATCTTCGCGGTGATGATGGTGCCTTTCGTCAATGGTTGGACCAGCCTGGTGGAAAGCTCTGCGATTGGCGCCTTGGCTGCTTTGTTGACGGCCGTGCTGAAAAGACGGATGACGAAGCAGGTTTTTGAAACCACCCTCAGACAGACTCTTGCGATTTCCTGTATGTTCATGTGGATCATCCTGGCTGCCATGGGTTTTGGTGCCATCTTCGACGGACTGGGAGCAGTCCGGGCCATCGATGATCTGTTCACCGAGCAGCTGGGGCTCAATCCCTGGGTCATCCTGATCCTGATGCAGCTTTCTTTTCTGGTGATGGGCACTTTTCTCGATGACACGGCGATGCTGGTCATCGTTGCTCCCCTTTATGTTCCGCTGGTTCGGCATCTGGGATTTGACTTGATCTGGTATGGGGTGCTTTATACGATCACCACTCAGATCGCCTACATGACTCCTCCTTTTGGCTACAACCTGTTTCTGATGCGGGCGATGGCACCTCCTGAAATAGGAGTCCGCGACATCTACGCATCCATTGTTCCCTTCGTTCTGGTGATGATTTTGGCATTGGCCCTGATCATCTTCTTTCCGCAAATTGCACTTTGGCTTCCAAACTACATTTACCAGAAATAGCCATCCTTCCTTTCATTAATGAAAGGATTTTGATGAAGAGAAGGATCATCAAGGATTTTGAATGCCCATTGACAGAAATGGAAGAGGACTTCAAAATACCAATTCCTGGTTCGCAGAACTGAATCTGGGTTTAAATGACCCGTTCATGGATGGAATCCGGAGGTCTCCGAAGTTAGGGGATCGTTAAGAAGTCAAATGTTTTAGATCATAATAACGGAATGACTTCATGGAGTCAGAATGGCTGATTCCTTTATTTGTTTGTCCGTGAATGAGTCCTGCGGACAAATGTAATACTTACTCAGATGGAGATATATATGATTTCAAGAAGAAAAGCCCTAAGAACGGGTGCGGCCGCTGGTGCAGCCGCAGGAGCCGCGGTGATTGGTGCTCCGGCAATCCATGCCAAATCGAAAATACGCTGGCGCATGCAGACCTATGCCGGTCCTGCCCTGGCGGAACACGTGATCAAACCCGCCATTGAAAGCTTTAATAAAGTTGCAAGGGATGAAATGGAAATCGAACTCTATTTCGCCGATCAACTCGTACCCACCGGGGAACTTTTCAGGGCACTCCAAAAGGGGACCATCGATGCGGTTCAGTCTGACGATGATTCCATGGCGTCTCCTACGGAAGTCACCGTTTTCGGAGGTTATTTCCCATTTGCCAGCCGTTATTCTTTGGACGTTCCTGTGCTGTTCAACCAATACGGGTTGAATGAAATCTGGGATGCAGAATATTCCAAAGTCGGCGTGAAGCACCTTTCTGCAGGAGCATGGGATCCCTGTCATTTTGCTACCAAGGACCCGATCAACAGCCTGAGTGATCTCAAAGGCAAACGTGTGTTTACTTTCCCGACCGCAGGGCGTTTCCTGACTCAGTTTGGTGTGGTGCCGGTGACCCTCCCCTGGGAAGACATCGAGGTCGCTGTTCAGACAGGTGAACTCGATGGAATCGCCTGGTCGGGCATCACGGAAGACTACACGGTTGGTTGGGCGGACGTGACCAATTATTTCCTGACCAACAACATTTCAGGCGCATGGGCCGGTTCGTTTTTTGCCAATATGGACCGTTATAATGAACTTCCGGCACACCTCCAGGAACTGCTGAAACTGACGATGGACAGTTCCCATTATTACCGTCAGTGGTGGTATTGGGGGGGTGAGGCCTCCCTGCGGGTGAATGGGACCAAGATGAAACTGACCTCCATCCCCGATGAGGAATGGGCTACGGTTGAAGCCGCGGCGGTTAAATTCTGGGACGGAGTTGCCTCAGAATCTGCGACGAAGGCCAAAGTCGTTGAGATCTTCAAAAAGTATAATGAGGACATGCTGAAAGCGGGAAGACCCTACCGCTACGGTTGATCCCATCAAGTCTCCCTCAACCTGTTCCTCTTGAGGGAGACCCATCTATCCAAATTCCCATTATTCTTGAAATAAGTTTACTGAAATCTTCGCAACAGTGTGTCTCAGGGAGTGAAAACTTTTCTTGCTTGTCTTGACTCCAATTTCAGGAAGCCTTTTGACATTAAAAAATCTGCTCAAAATATTTTTTGAAGTTTACAAACTTAATGTATATCTCAAAAAGACATTGAATGAAGCATGATGATGGGAAATACAGTTTTTTAGGACTTTAAAAAAAATGGTGTAAAATAGGGCTTTTTTATAAGGCCATATATTTTTTATCTCTAAACCCCTGAAATGTAAGGGGTTATGTTCAAATTATTAAAAATCCTGTGATATTTTTTAAAAAAATCACAATCCAGTTGAATACACTTCTAGTGAAGAATAAAGTAATGGAAAGTTTTTGATCATTTTGGTGCCTGGGGCCGGACTCGAACCGGCACGAGGTATTGCCTCGAGGGATTTTAAGTCCCTTGCGTCTACCAGTTTCGCCACCCAGGCAGGGCGCGGGGGAGGGATGGAGGCGACGAGCGGACTCGAACCGCTGTACGAGGTTTTGCAGACCTCTGCCTAACCACTCGGCCACGTCGCCAACCTATTGAATTTAGAGGAATCACTATTCAAACTCAAGTGCAATACCCTCGATTGGAGGAGGCTCTGGATCAGGCGGTGCTCAACGGGCTTCTACGTTTTGACGAAGACAAAAGCCTGATGCATGTCCCTTTTTCCCTCTCCCCATGCCCCATCCTTAAGGAAGATCTGCATCTGATGCAGAACCTTACGGAGCCTTTTTCGGAGATGATGCTTCGTGTTTCACGTGATCGTGAGTTTCTTCGTCAGATCCTGGAACCCCTTGCCGTTTCGGATCCTTTTCTTGAGATGCTTTTGGGGATGTCAGTCCCAGAGCAAACGCAAAACCTGCAGATGCTGGTTCAGCGCAACGATTTTTTCCTGAACGGCTTATCTCATTCAGGAGAAAATCTGAGACAGGTTGAACTGAACACCATCGCTGCCAGTTTTCCTTACCTCATCGAAAGGTTGATGCAAATTCAACGGATACATTTTGGAGGCGATCCTGTGTTACAGCAAAGCCTTGTTGCAAATGCCCCACTGGAAATGATTGTCGACGGCATGGCAGAGGCCATTCAATGTTATGGCAAATCAGAAAGCTATATGCTGACTGTGAACCAACCTGGTGAGGCGAACCGTTTCGACCAACTCGGCATTGAACAACTGTTATGGGAAAAACACGGCATTCAATGCATGAGAAAGACACTCGAAGAAATCGGGCAAAAGGCATTCCTTAGACAGGGGCACCTTGTCCTGGAAAATAATACTGTGGCGCTGGTCTATTATCGCGCAGGCTACACCCCTGATGATTTTATCAATCCTGATTCCCGGAAAGGAAGAGAATTGATTGAAAATTCTTCTGCGATCCAAACTCCTGACCTTTGGATGCAACTTGCAGGCATGAAAAAGATTCAACAGACCCTGACTCGGCCTGAAATCCTCTCACGTTATGCACCCGCAGTTTGGAAAGAAAGGATGGCTTCCACTTTTGTCAGGATGCATGCGTTGGAAGATGAAATCAAAGATTTCGGGGAATGCAAGACGGCTCTTGAACAAGCCCTTGCAGATCCTGAGTCGTGGGTCCTCAAACCGCAACGTGAAGGAGGCGGCAATAATTTTTTTGGTCGAGAAATGGAGGATTTGTTAAAAAAGATGCATGCAACACAATACAGTTCATACATCCTGATGGAACGCATCCAAGCTCCTGCCCATCCTGCCTGGCTGATTGCTCGTGGACAATCAGAACATACCGAATGCGTCAGTGAGATTGGACGTTATGGCGTTCTTATCGCAGACCAGGGTAAGATCCTCCGTAACCAAGATTGCGGTTATCTTGTACGAACCAAATCAGCAGATGTGAATGAAGGAGGAGTATGTGCAGGATATTCCTGCCTGAATACACTGATTTTGGACGACGAAGATCCTTCCTGAAAAATCAGGTGTCGAGTTCGATGGTTGAGAGCAGATCCAATTCATCCAGAACCTTGCCTGTTCCTACGGCCACACTGGTGAGAGGATCCTCTGCATGAAATATTGGAAGTCCTACCTCATTCCGGAGAAGTTCATCGAGTCCAGAAAGCAGTGAGCCTCCTCCTGCCAGGACAATCCCATGGTCAACGATGTCTGCCGCCAGTTCTGGAGGAGTCGATTCAAGTGCATTGCGGACGGTTTTGATGATCTGAGCCGTGACATCGGTCAAAGCCTCCAGAACCTCTTCCTCACTCAGGATCAGGGTTTTTGGAATTCCCGTAACGAGGTCCCTTCCACGGACTTCATGGGTCTTTGGATCTCCTTGAATGAACGCAGAACCGATGTTGATCTTGATTTCCTCTGCAGTGCGTTCGCCGATCAGCATGTTGTATTTCTGCTTGATGAACTGGATGATCGTATCGTCCATCCGATCCCCTCCAATCCGTGCCGAATCACTGTAGACGATTCCTGCCAGTGATATCACCGCCACCTCGGTGGTTCCTCCGCCAATGTCAACGATCATGCTTCCACTGGCTTCAGTGACAGGCAGTCCTGCACCCACGGCTGCGGCCATCGGTTCCTCGATCAGGAAAACCTCCCTTGCTCCGGCAGACTGTGCCGCTTCCTTGACCGCACGACGTTCGACCTGAGTGATCCCTGAAGGCACAGCAATGATGATCCGGGGCTTGAAGCGGAAAAAAGAAAAACGGCTCTGAGTCTGACGAATGAAATAACGCAGCATCTCCTGAGTGACATCGAAATCGGATATCACTCCGTCCTTCATCGGACGGATGGCAGTGATCGAACCAGGAGTCCTTCCCAACATGCGTTTTGCTTCCTCACCCACGGCAAGCACCTCGAAATTACCGCGATGATCCTTCTGAACCGCCACCACAGAAGGTTCACGAATCACGATCCCATGATTCTTCATGTAAACGAGAGTATTGGCCGTTCCCAAATCAATGGCCATGTCCTGGGCGAAAAATCGAGAGAGTCGTTGCATCATGGAAGTAACCAATAAGTATAAGGGTGTAACCCGTTACATTCCTTGTTTCTCAAGAATTGAGCAAGTTGTTTGTGATGCCTCTTCTTGGATGGAGAAATTTAGAGCCAAATGAAAAAACATTCCTAAGGAAGCAAATCTTGATCGGGACACATTTCAATCAATTGAATGTCAGATAATCGATGCAAACCGGGCCATTTTCATAAGCCCAACTGTGGTGGGAGTTCCTGAAACCATTTCACAGTCATGCCCTGCCAACTGAAATGCCCGCTGGTACGATTCAACCAGCCTCCCTTCTCCGATCAGCTTCAGGCTTGGAAACTCTTTTTCCTTCCGGGATGAAAAACGTGAGAAAGCTTCCTTCAGTTCCGAACCAAGAATCAGCCCCGAAAGGAATGAATGGATGCCTTCTTCTTCGACTTGTTGGAAAAGTCCCATCGTCCTTGCACTGAAAAGCTGACTCAGGAGACCAAAAGGGGATTCCAAAGCTTGACTGCATCCACGATCAAAGGATTCCTGATGATCTTCATCCCCCTTCATCAGTCTGCCAAGGATACTATGCTCCTTCAGGACCGAAAAAAGTTCTCCACTCATGAATGTGACAAAGTCTTCGATCCGGCCTTCTTGTGTAACAACCCATTTGCTGTGAGTACCCGGTAGGATATAAATCTCCCTTTGACCTTCTTCATCCATGGCCCCAAAAACCTGGGTTTCCTCTCCACGCATCACATCAGGCACCCCATCGTTCCAATGGTTCATTCCCGGGACAATGGCCAGCAGAGGTGGCTGGTCCATGCCCTCTGCAGGGACATAGGCCAGTTGCTCCGCGAGTTCTTCGGGGCCTGAAGGGCATGCCACATAAGGTGCCTCGAGCCAACCCTGACGACTGCCGATCATTCCCGAAGCAATCACCGGAAGTTTTCCATGGTCTTCGATCCATGGATTCAGCTGGTTGTGATAGACGTCTGAGAAGCCTTCATCGGAAATCTTGAGGATGCCAAGATCGGCACGAACCGTTTCCATGATCCTACCCTCTTTGTCCAGCAGCCACCCCCGGAAAGAGGAAGTCCCCCAGTCCAGACCAATCAGGCAGGGTTTTGGATGGTGCTTCATGGACTGGGCAGAGGAAGAAAGAATGCGGGAAATAGATCTGGTTTAACCTGCATCCTCAGACTATTCGATGATCAGGTTCTGCTGAATCCATTCTTCCAGGGAAGCGGAAAGCTGCTCCAAAGCCTGGTCTTCAGGCAGGTCGAAATCGTTTATGGTGGAAATGGCCGTCTTCAGTTTCTTTGATGCCACAAGGACGGACATCAGTCCTGAAATCTTCAGCACACGCTGTTGTTCACTGGGGGTTCTGCGGGCAATGTCCTCATCCAGAAGGCTGATCGTCTTGACGTAATCCTTTTCCTGGTTGGCGGCTTCCACTTGTTTGATCAGCTCGGCATATTGTGGGATTTTTGCCGCAGCCAATTTTTCTTTTTCCGTGAGTTTTTTTGCCAACTTGGTTGCCAAGGCATCCTCGTTGATGCGGGCCACAGCCGGTTTTATCTTGCTAGATAATCTTTTTGCCAGGTCTTCTTCATTCACTTTAGGCTGCACTGTTTCGGTTAACCTTGCAGCTAATGCAACTTCATCAAGTCGTGGCTGTACACTTTCGGTCAGTCTTTCTGCCAGAGCTGCTTCATCAAGTCGTGGCTGTACACTTTCGGTCAGTCTTTCTGCCAAAGCTGCTTCATCAAGTCGTGGCTGCACACTTTCGGACAGTCTTTCTGCCAAAGCTGCTTCATCAACTTCTGGCACGATGCTTCCGCTGAGTTGTTGTGCCAGTTGATCGACATCGACCACAGCTGCTTTAGGTTGAATTTGATTTGAAATTTTTGTCGTTAACTCTTCATTTGAAAAAACCGAATACATGATGGATTCCATTTTTTTCTGATCAATTTCTACAGAAGGTTGCTTCATGTTTTTTGCAACTTCTTCGGCCAGTTTACGATCATCAATTTCCGGTGGAGGAGGTTTGATGCTTTTTGAAAGCAACGAAGCAAGCTCCTGTTCATCGATGTCTGCATCGGGTTGTTCGAGGTTCTTTGAAATATTGCGGGCCAGTTCCTCATCCTGCAGAAGTTCCACCAGCATCTGTCTTCTCTTTTCTTCAGACTCTTCAAAGAGGGTCCTCAAAACCTGAAACATCAGTTCCTGGACATCAGGACGGATCAGTTGGTCTTCGGTTTCGTTGATGAAAAAAGAGAAGTTGTGAGATTCCGCCAGTGCCTGGGATTTTCGTGCCAGCAGTTCTCCGTTCTTGAAGGCCCGAAAATGGACGAGGTTTTCTCCTTCCAAAGGTTCTTCATAGATTTCCACCATGAACTGATTCCCGATCGTATCTGAATAGAGTTCTGAATAGAGTTTACGCGGTGCACTGTCAAGGACCATCGACGACAGTCCCCCTTCTTCCTCCTGTCCCAAAAGGAGTCCTGGAATCAAAAAAAAGAAGAGTAAGAATTTGCTGAAATGGCGGTTCGGTTTCATTCTTCAGACACACTAAAACCAGGGTTCAGAAAGTTGTTCTACTTTGGATGAGAAAGGTGCTTCTGAACTCAAATCATAACGGAAGGACTCGGACTGAAACTCTCCTGCCACACGTCTCACCAAAACCATCAGGAATTCTCTCACTTCGAGTATCTCCGCAAGTTTTTTACGGTTGATCATGCTCCGCAAACCACGGGTCACAAGCGATCCGTTATCCACTGGATAGCGGTAGACATTATCGCAAATATGGCAAATTTTCGGCACCTCACCATCGAACCATTCTTCAAACACCTGTTCCTCGATCCATCCATGATTCTTTCGCTCGATCTCCCTGGAATAGACAAACCGCACTGCGGTTGTTCCAGGATCCAGGGTGACCTGGGCTTCACTGATGGAAGACAACAGCATGAGTGGAATCATCAGCAAGAAAACAATCCTGAAGTTTGATATCCATTTGAGCATATTCATTTTTTCAGAAAAATACACCCACCCCCATGGTGATCCGGTTCAAATTCCTGGTCTGCTTCCAACGCTCACTGACGATGCTTTGATGATTCAATGTCGGCATGATTTTCGTTTCATCATATCCATCCTTGTATCCGACATAGAACGTTGGTTGCAAGGCAAGGTGAACGATGTAATTTTCATGCCCCTGCCAGCCTGCTTCCAGACTTAACGTCATCCCCTGAGCTGAGGCATTGTGATAATAGTGGGTTTGAGTTGCTGAAAAACTTTCACCACCACTGATCGAGGAAGAAGCAATCGTGTATTTCCCATAATATTTCAATGATGCAGTCCCATATCCCTCACCAGCCCCACAAAACAATCCTTCGGAAAGCCCCCAAACCCAGTCCGGATCCACAAACCAGCGATATCCCAGTGAAACTTGGGAGCGGCTGATCTCCAAACTGCTTCCTGATGCACTGTCCGCGAGATTGCCCATGTCCGAACCGAACCCGGTCATGCGCCAGGTCCTGAACCAGTTTTGTACTATCGGTCCTGTAAGGTCGAATTGAAGATGCCATTGGGTATCTGGACCCGAATTGTAATCGTATCCAAGAACCAGACTGTTCAAACCTGAAAAACTGACTCCGATTCCAATTCCGCGATATTCTGACTTTCTCCAGTCAGAACCTGCAGGTTCTTTTAATGCCTGATCTTTACTTTCTGGGGGAATTGCAAGGTCTGCATCTTTTGTATCTTCAGCCTCATCGGTTGGGATTGCAACTTTCATAGGATCATTTTTTGGATCCAGTGGCACCGAGGCAATCACCTTCCCGATCTTGCGTTCAGCATCTTCCTCAAACCAGAATTTTTGTTGCGTCAAAAGCAAAATGTGTGTGGCTCCAAAAGGGATTCTGTATTGTTCCGGAAATATGTAACTCAATGACTGCTGATCACCCTGCTTGGGGAGGATACTCAGTTTTTGCTCCATCGGCCCCAGGGTTTCGACTTTCAGCAGCTTTTCTGCTACCCCATCCTGAATGCCGCGGACTTCATATTGTACCAGGTTGGGTACATGATCCAATCGGGATTCTGAATCACCTCCCCAGGCCAGTAAATAATGCGTAAAGCCTGATTCATCCTTGAGACGTTCCATCACCAATTCTCCGGCAATGAATCCTTTTTCAGAAATCTTTGAATTTAATTTTAACGTGGTTTCAGGAATCGGAATATCTTCTTCAGGTTCCAACTGGAAGGAGACCCCTTCACTCATTTGCCCCTCCTCATTCCTTGTGAAGGCGATCAGGTGGGTTGCATCTGGAGGAAGGCGTTCATTGATGTCCAAAAAATAGCCTGGTTCCGTCCAGGGCTTGTTCACCCCACACCATAGTGATCCAAAAAAACCAGGTTTTGGAACAACTGAAATGGAGCCTACTCTACGGATCACCCTATCTTCAGCAGAGCCCCAATAAACCGCATAGGCATCAATGTCCCTTTCGTTGAAAGCCGGGACGATGCGAATTTCTCCCTGGATTCGGCCAGCTTCACGTTTTTTTTGCTGAAAACTTAAATTTTGAGCTTTGGAGTTTGGAACTCCAAGATCCACAATCGGGTAACTGTGTTTTTCAATCCGCTGATTGTTTTCCTGAATGGAATAAAGGATAAGGTGGGTCGCCCCTGGAGGGATTCTGAGATCTTTGAGTTGGATTACCAGTTCAAGGGATTCAGCCTTAGGTTTGGGGAGCTTGACCAACGGGCGATACTGCCCTAATTTGCTGTGTGGGTTGTTGCCCCAGTAAATTTCATGGCCAAGGTTTTTGGGATCAGGCCCAGAATCCAAAACCTTAAGTTCACCCGATAACCATCCTCCCCGTTCATCTTGATCATCCAATACCAGGGTTAGGGAGAGAGGTTTTTCAACTCCGAAAACTTCGCCAAAAAAGGTTATGAATATAAGGAGGATGAAGACTATGTTCTTTAGCCTCCATCTATTTTTCATAACCCGATACTGTTAATCTATTCAAAATCTATTTTTATAAAATAATTATTA